>Ga0180302_10000795_pt1 | contig 14504 bp, 14 predicted proteins | sample GuaBasSediGuay17_FD_121794 | JGI IMG/M metagenome (GOLD analysis project Ga0180302, IMG submission 121794) | Subseafloor sediment microbial communities from Guaymas Basin, Gulf of California, Mexico - Guay17, Core 4571-4, 12-15 cm | ecosystem: Environmental > Aquatic > Marine > Hydrothermal... | reverse complement strand
ATCAATTCCTTAAAGATCATGAAATCACGTACGTCGCATCTTTAATCAGAGAATTCTTCGAACAGGAGATATATGACCAAGAGAAATGGAAAAAAGAGGGTAAATCGTGGGAAAGATCTATTAGATAGTATGCTGATTACTATAGCTTAAGAAGTACCAATCTATCGATACTTCTTCAGTACTTAATCTATGGCTGAGTAAGTACTAATATAAGTCTCGAGGACGTAGTGTTCTTGTAGAAGAACTAGGTGGAGAGTCCATGAAGGCTTCTAGGAGCCTTACCATAGACTATGTATTGCCTAGGCTAAAAGAACTATTTGAAGGACTTAGGGATGTTAGAGTAGCTATAATCTTCGGATCGCTTGCTAGAGGTAGCACAAGCACTCATGACATTGATGTAGCGCTTAAATTCGCTAAGAAGAGCACTCTTCTGGACCTTGGATATATAGTTTCCAAGATTGCTGAAGTGCTCGGCGTTAATGAAGACTTTATCGACATAGTTGATTTGGATCAAGCGCATCCAATTCTGTTAGCTAGGATAATGAAGGAAGGCATTATCGTTAAGAAAGATGATGAGTGTATGAGGCAACTCATAGAAAGGGCAGCACGTTCTTTAGATGCTTTAATTACTTTAAAGATGTGGTGCACTCTAGACCCTGAACCAAAGCCTGATAAAGCCATCCTCGCCTCAAGAGTTGAAGAAATTCGAAGGAACTGCACGTTTCTCAAGGAAGATATACTCTCAAAAGATCTCAGCGATCTCAGTTACAAGGATACCTTAGCTCTCGAGAGAGCTATGCACAGAATCGTCGAAGCAATGCTTGATGTGTGCAGACATCTCGTATCTGTACATTCACTAGGACTTGTAGAGAGTTATGGTAGGTATCCTGAGAAACTAGCTGAAGCTGGGAAAATGCCTAAAGAGTTAGCTAGTAAAATAGCTAAGCTTGCAGGCTTAAGGAACATACTAGTTCACCGGTACTTGGAAATAAGGTTAGACATTTTATATGAAGCTGCTAAAGAGGTAGTGAGCGAAATAGCCAAAGAGTTCATTGAATGGATTAGAGACCTAGATCCATGATTCATGTTAGTAACTAAAATCATGAGAAAGATTATGAAGTTATAACATGTTCTATAGGATTCTGCCAACCTCTCAGTAAATACATAACTCACCAATAATTGTGTAACTAAGCAAGAGAATATAATAATCAGGTGATGCAACATTTGAACATGGGAGAAGTAAAGGATAGGACTAAATGGTTTAGTGAAGTGCGTTTTGGCATGTTCATTCACTGGGGTCTTTACTCCATCTTGGAGCGCGCAGAATGGGTGATGTATCTCGAGCGCATACCTAAGAGCGAGTACGCTAAGTTAGCTGATAAGTTCAAGCCAGATAAATTTGATGCTGATGAGTGGGTTGAAATGGCTAAGAGAGCTGGAATGAGATATATGGTCTTGACCACTAGACATCATGATGGCTTCTCATTGTTTGATAGTAAGGTCTCAGACTTCACCTCTGTGAAGACAGCAGCTAAGCGTGACTTCGTAGCCGAGTATGTTGATGCGTGCAGGAGGCACGGCATGAAGATAGGCTTCTACTATTCACTACTTGATTGGCGTTGGGATGCCTATTGGAAAGGCCCTAAGGAGGACCCAGAGGGATGGGCTGAGTTCCTCAAGTATGTCCATTCACAAGTTGAGGAGCTCTGTACTCAATATGGCAAGATTGACGTACTCTGGTACGATGGAGCGTGGCCTTATACTCCTGAAGATTGGAAGGCTGCCGAGTTAAACGCTAGGGTGCGTGAACTACAACCCCATATCTTAATAAATAATAGAACAGGATTACCTGAGGATTTTGACACTCCAGAACAAGTAATTCGACCATCTAAGCCTGGTAGATTGTGGGAAACGTGTATGACCATGAACGACAGCTGGGGGTACTTCGAAGCAGATCGCAATTGGAAGTCGGTCAAGCAACTCATACAGTACTTGGTGATCTGTGCTAGCCGAGAAGGAAACTTCCTCCTAAACGTGGGGCCAAGAGCTGATGGAACCTTCCCACCAGAAGCTGTCGAAAGACTGGAAGCTATTGGAGAGTGGATGCGTGTTCATGGAGAGTCTGTCTATGGATCGAAGCGTTGTCCATTCACGACGACTGTAGGTCCCTTAACAGCTAAAGAGAATAAGGTATACGTACATGCCTTCCGCTGGCCAGGTAGAGAGATCTGTGTTGCTGGAGTTGGAAATGCAGTACAGTCAGCCTACATATTATCAACGGGAGAAGAGGTACGCTTTGTTCAGGAGAAAGACAGAGTCTTTTTGAAGGGATTGCCTAGATTAGCTCCAGATCCCTATGATACAGTGATAGTCATAGAACTCGATAGCAAGCCTATAGGTGTGCCTTACCGTCCTAGATGAGGTGCTCTTGAATACGCGTAAGACAGCTATGCTTTACTATGTGTGACCCTCGAGAAGCATAAAACTCCTTAGTTTTTGAGCTAAAAACTAACTCCCTTCTTCAAAAAACTTATCAGAAGATAAGGCTCAAGTATAGGTAGTGCGGAAGATAAAAATGGTTAGAGAAGAGGCCTTAGACTGGTTTGAGGAAGCTAAAGTGGATTTAGAGAGAGCTGAGAGAGCTAAGAGAAATGAGGACCACAGCTTAGCCTGTTATATGTCGCAACAAGCAATAGAGAAAGCCTTTAAGGCCTGCTACATAGGCCTACTTCGCAAGAGACCTCCTCATACACACGATCTCACAATGTTATATGAAGAGCTCAAACAAATCATTCCGCTACCTGATGAAGTAAGGGAAGCACTACCAGAAGTTTCTCAGTATTATGTCACAGCTAGGTATCCCAACGCTGGTGTTAGGAGACCATCTCGTAGCTTTTCTAAGATGCAGTCTACACGTGCGATAGAGGTGGCTCGAAATGTCATTAGAAAAGTTGAAGAAGCTTTCTCTACCACCTAATGTAATTAAAGCCCTTGAAGAACTAGTTGAGCGCCTTAAAGCCCTCTACAGTGACGTAGAAGTGTACCTTTTTGGGAGCTACGCTAGAGGAACATGGCTTGAAGATAGTGACATAGACCTCATAATAATCTCTCAAAGCTTTGAAGGCATGAAGCCAGAAGAGAGATATAGGCGCGTTAGGGGCTTAGCTAGTCCAAAACTGCCTTTCGAGTTTCTCATATATACTCCTAAGGAGTTCAAGGAAGTTAAAGATAGAAGCATAGTTATACAAGACGCCTTAGAATACTGGATAAAGCTCGCTTAATCTCAGAGAAATTCTCAAACTAATGTCAGGATCGGGGTAGGAGGCGGCTTACTAGAGATAAAGGTAGTAGGACAACGATGCACAAGTGGCAAAAGCTATTATATTTTCATAAGCTATTTTGACACGTGGAGTACAGAAGATTATTGATCGTCCTTGCTAAGGCTTTATGGCTCTTCGTAATATTAGTCATAGCCATCCAAGCTTTAATGTCCTATAGGGTCATCCTAAGCAAATGGGAAAGAGTTGAGGTCCCAGAAGTCATCGAGTACCCTGCCACAGTGATGCTCAGCTATGAAGTTGAGGAAGGCTTCTTGGTATTACACTTAAAGATTTTCTTTCCTAGAGGCGTGAAAGCCGACAAGTATCGTATGGAGCTGAGACTTCAGGATAGCAAGGGAAGGCCAGCGTTTATGGCTAGTTATGAGAGTATTGCCTTCCAAGGCGAGTATATCGAGAAGTCCTTCAGAGTTTCATTAGCTCAGCTGAATGTATTCGAAGAGTATGAGCTCATAGTTTACATTCACTACTCCAAAGAATCAGTCATGATCAAGCGCTTTAAGGTGAAGCTACTCCATAGTTAAGCTCTTAAAGTAGAGATTTAAGAACAAATTCTCCTACAATGATATTGTCAACGATAACTCTGATAGACAGGTTTGAGCTCGAGGAGAGACATAAACTAAGTTACTTTGATAGTCTCTCTGTGGCCTCAACTCTCGCTTTTAGACAAGCAATTTGTCTCAGATAATGAAGACTTCGATAGAATACTGAGTCTCAAGAAAATATCAACATTTCACACTAAGCCTTTCCTTATAGGAGAGTGAAGTCAGAAATATCCTCTACAAAGCTTAGAAGTTCTTGAAGAATATTTAGAGAACTCCTCTGAGGAGTATTAGGTAGGTGTATAATGGTATCACAAACCCTAGAACAGCGCCAGCTAGCACTTGGTATAAAGTATGTGCTCTCAGCTTTAATCTAGACCATGCAACCAGTGGAATTAACGCCATCATTGGAAAGAAGACGGTATTGACTAAGATGAGAGTTGTCCACGCACCCGCTGAGGCAGCTACGTGACCGCTTATCTTCCACTTGCGCCTAACTATGTATATTATTAGCGTTATTAAAAATAAGGAAAGAGCTCCACAGATTAGTTCCTTTGAGACAACGACTACTCTACATATTATGAAGAAGCTCGCCAGAGAGATAAGCCCACTAATTACGTAAAGTTCATCTCCAATTATCCTATTTCTAAGGCATAATATTGAAACCTTATAAATTAAAGCTCCAATGAGGAAAGCAATCACATCACTTGGCCTTAATCCTAGAGAGACCAGCAAGAGTACTCCAGCATAGGTTATCACTCTTGAAGGGAACAGTAGGTCTTCGAGTGCTTTAGCTATCTTGACGCTGTTATCTTCCATGTACTTGCCAGCGTCCTCCATTAGTCTTCTACTCTTCAATCTCCATATATTAGTCTTGTTAGGATAGGAAAAGTGTCTGCTCAGTGCTCTTGAGCGAACTCGACTGTGCAAAAATGAAGGATTCCCAGGACTTTCTACTAGCACTTAAATTACGAATGACGCAAATCTTAAATAACCCCCTAGATTAGGGGATTACATGCGTAAAAACTTGACCAAAGAATTTGTACTTAGCCTCTTAATAATTGTGTTCTTAGCGGCCATGACTCCTCAGATATCTCGGGCTCAACGGTATAAGCTAACAGTAACGACCAACAAAGACATCTACACTCCTGGCGAACTCATAAATATAACAATCTTCGCCTTCTATGATTCAAAACCTCTAGAGGGGGGCATAGTTGGCGTAGAGCTTAGAGATCCCAACAACAGACCTGTCATGTTGCAGGTGAGGCGAACTGATGAAAACGGTATGGCTCGAGTATTAATAAAAACTAATGAGAAATGGCCACTCGGAAAGTATACAATCTGGGTTGCCTTATCAGGAACCATGACAAAGGCTACTACTAGCTTTTTCATGGTAGAGACAGGAGAGTTTAGGAGAGTCGTGGTAGTTCATGATAGTAATGGTCTACCCTTAGTAGGCGCAAAGGTCGAGATAGCTACTTCTGAAGGTGAGAAGGTCACTCAAGTTATAACTGGAAAGGATGGTGCGGCTATATTGAACTTGACAACTGGTAATTACTTGATAAAGGTTAACTGGGCGGGGGCAACAGTGTACGAAGCTCCATTCATAGTAGAGCTTGAAAAGGCTAGATACATTATAAACTGCACAGTCTACACCTTAAGAGTAACTATAGTCGAAGCCTTTACTGGAAGGTTATTGATAAAAACTCCCATCACTCTGAAGCTTCCTAATGGAACAAAGATTAGCGTCTTTACTGACGAAAAAGGAAGGGCTGTATTCTGGCAAGTTCCTAAGGGAACTCATGAGCTCATAGTAGCCAATAAGGTAATGAGTATCACTATTGACAAAAATATTAAAATGACTATAGAAGTAGAGCCCTCCTGGCTATGGCTAGTGCCTGTAGTGGTCATCATAATAATCGCGGCTATAGTATACGTGTATGTCAGTGGAAGGAGAAGATAAAAACAAATATTAACTCATCTTCTCTTACGTGCCCACACAACGACTGCTACGAGTAGCACTGCGAGCACTACAGCAATAACTATCATTGCTATCAACGTATACTCTAGTGAATAATACACAGTAATAACAATGGTCTCATCCTTCTCTAAGACGACACTTTCACGTACTACTGTTCCAAAAGCTCTTACTCCTACATTATAAGTGCCTGGCGGGAGTTGCTTGAATGTACATACTCCATTAGCATCTGTTGCGGCTTCTGCCGTGAAGCCAACTCCACTAACTGTCACTACAGCTGGAATCGGCATCTTAAGTATCTTCGAGGTCACCTTAACAGTCAGGTCATATGTCTTAAAAGTCTCCTCAACAGAGACTCCTTCCTTCATTACTTGAGCTTTGACTTCACGTGTGACTCCTCTCCATGAGATTCTAATAGTATAGTTACCTACTGGTAATCTAAGGCTGAGCAATCCGCTAGTATTAGTGGTCCCTTTGGCTATGAGCGTCTTACCCTCATAGTAAAACTCTACTAGTGCATCCACTATAGGCCTCTCGCGATCATCACATAACATTATACTGACATCTCCTCTAGATAGTATCAACCGCACCTTCTTCTCACTGAAGGTAAGGCTGAAGGATACAAGGTAGGTGTCATCCTCAAGTCTATATATGAAGTCGACTGCTTTGCCATCTACCAATATTACTACATCCTCTATGCCTATACCACTCTCTTCCAGTATATCGGCGGGGATCCTAACAGTTACTATATCACTGTACTCAGGAGGTCCTTGAAGTGTTAGCTCCAGAGTCCACGTATCACGATAGAACTCTCCTGTCATGTTAACTATGAAGCTACACTCAACCATAACACCTCCAGTTAGGGTCAAAGTATTCCTAGTTCTTCTCACTATTACGTGAACAACTTCACTAAAGCCTTCATAATTTTCATTACCAGGCCATGAAGCTCTAATAAACAATTCTCCTAGAGGCGGCGTCCACCTTAAGGAGAAACGTCCTTCCGCGTCTGTGTTTATAGTTGTAATGGTAGTCCAGGGCCCTTCGTCGACACTATACTCTATTAATACTGGGATTCCGGATAGAGCTGGTTCTAATTCACCACTTATAGTAATCTCTTCTCCAAGCACTACTTCCCTCTTAGAAACACTCAATCTCAACTCTACGCTAGCCTTGAGCACAGTGAGTCTAACTATCGTGCTTGTAGCACCGTAATACTCGTCGGTTCCGGGCCATGAAGCTCTAAGGAAGTAGATACCAGCTCCAGGAGGGCACCAAGAGAAATTATAAACACCATTCACAGCTATGGCTGTGGATACTAAACTCCAAGTAACATTATCAAGTGAGTACTCTACTCTGACCTCAGCGGTTATTCCCTCTTCGGTCACTATTTCACCGCTAATTATTACACACTCGCCATAGGTTACAGTGTCACTTGAGAGACTTAGGGTTATAGAGCTAGACTTTTTACCTGGAGTTGGAGCAGCTCCTGGCCTAGTTACAGTGAATGTGCACGTGTCCTTAGCGTTTGTACCACTAACTGCCGCAACTACTGTCCACGTACCCTCTGGAGCGTCGGACTTTAGCCTGAAACTCTTGGAGGCTCTACCGTTAGAATCTGTTTGGACTGGAGGAAGGGGGAAGTGTCCACCCTTAGGGTCACGAACCTCGAACCCGACTATGTATCCAGCACATGGTTGACCATCTCTCGTGACAACGGCAGTGATAGTCACAAGCTCTCCTGGAGCGTAGGTGGACTTGTCGGTGGATACACTGACTTGTATTTGTTGGGCTGAGGTCCATGAAAGGAGAGTTAAGCTAATTGTTAGGGCAATGATCAATGTAAGAACGTACCTCTTCATCGCTAAAACACCTCTTTTGTTCACTCTAGTATCGAATACCAATCTATAAAAACATTAACCTTTTAAGAGAATGGAAAAATTAGACCTTTTTACTTTATTCTCCTGCTAATAATTGTCAGTATGATAGCAACGGCGATTAGCACTATCATCCCTGTAGTTAACGTGGGCATGTTACTGGCGACGTACAATTTGATTAACTCAAATTTATCAGTGGGTAAGACCTTTCCACCGACCGGAGGTGGCGTAATAACTCTTATTGTCTTACTTGCTGCAACTCCTGCCTGCCCACTAATGTACGCTTCTAGAGTATAAGTGCCCACTGGAGCTCCAGTCTCGACAGTCCAATAGAATACGGCCTTACCCTCTGCATCTGTTGTGGCTGGAGGTAAAGTTCTCTCTGCTCCTCTTGGGTCTATTATCTTAACTGTTATGGTTACTCCAGCAGTTGGTGGCGAAATTGTCACAGTTATTGTTACAGTCTCTCCTACGCCGACTACGTCTTTATCAGTTGTTATGGTAGCGGTGTACTCTGTGGCTACGACTGCACAAGCGAATAGCAGCGCGATTAATGTTAAGATTAATGTCCTCCTCATGGTCACCACCTCACTCCCTAACTGTAAACTCAACGGTGGCCATGTCGTAGAATATCCATGTCACAGCAGCCGAAGGCCAGGTGTTGCATAGGTACACATAAGCCTTATAAGTTCCAGGAACTGCACCGTAAGGTATCCACCAACCCGGAGTTTCTGTGAATACCTCTCCAGGGCTTATCACTCTGTTGGGGTCTACGAAGAGGAATGGATACTCCATTATTGGCGACTCTACTTGAACGAATACGAAACACGTTGTGGGCCCAACAAAGTAATACTGTTGTTCAGCGTAGTAGTAATAGCCCACCTTACCTACTATTGTGACGTTGAAGTATATTATTTCACCTGTGTAGAATTCAGTTTTCTTAGCAAAGGTCATGTCGAGAGTTTCTAGGTATACTTCAAGAGGTGAGACTACTTCAGGAGCTCCACAAGCGTAGGACGCAGAGCACATGATGACTAGTGTCAGAAGGACCATGATTATAGAGCCAAGGAACCTCCACATTTTCATCTAAAGTCCCCCTCTTGTCGTTAAATATCAAGTCTTAGCCTATATAAGCATTTCTAGTGATATGGTGTAGCTCAACGACTAGCTTCAAAGATTTGAGTTTCATACTTTAAAAATTCTTTAACGGGGGTCTAAGCTCTAAGAAGTCGAACTCTGTTTTAAGTACGCTAACCCCTCAATGCTTCTCTGAGTTTTTCCACTTCCTACTGAGAATTGTAGCAATTCTTATCGCTGCTAAACACATTGACACAACCTCTTCTATGAAGTAATTTTACACTGTTTAGCTTTTAAGCCAAAGGTTATTAGTCATCGGCTACTTAATCATATTGCAACCCTTAAATCGTGAGGTAGTATGCGATACGAAGAGAGCTCACTAACTTTACCTCTAGGACTCATTGTAGTAATGATATGCATACTTATCGAGATATACTCAGTGACACTCCCATATGTGACCTACGGTAAAGTTGATGTTTACATCAAAGAGGACATATGGATGCTTTTCATGATGTTGCTATCAATCTCCCTCTCCATATGCTCCATATTATTGGGTTGTAAGGGCGTGAATCCGACACCCTTAATAGTCCTCTCTGCGAGCACAGACTTACTGAATGCTCTTTATGTCCTGACTAGCATTCGATATTATATAATGCTAGGGCCTGGCTTCATGTTCACGATAACCTCAGCATTGCTCAAAGGGGCAGCTTGTTTGATGATAACACTCAATGTTGGAGAGTTAGAGGTTAAAATAATTGAAAAAATAGAAGAGTTAGAGCCAGGTGAACGGTTTTGAACTCAAAACCGTTCAACATGAAGACTATCCTTCCTCGAAAGAGAGTTAGGAGGCTAACGGTAGCGATATGTGCTATTGTTCTCTTTTTTGCTTATGTATGCCTTGTGAACGAAATGAGTAAGCCTACCTACGTGACCATTATGAGGATATCTTGGTTCAGACTTCTTCGAATACCACTACCGGCTGTCAAAGAGGTCCTTCTAGCAACCACTATCCTGGTAATAATAGCTAGTGTATTAGAGGGGTCGACAACTAATGAGCTTATGATTCAACTTATCCTTATAATATTATGTTTGATCTCATATTTGGCTAATGTTGGCACTTGGCTGTCACTTATCTCATTCGTTCTCGTAGTCTATGCTAGTAAGTCTGAATATCGAAAACTCCTCGAAACCTTCCTAGTGGTGATAACTGCCATTAGCATTGGAGCATTGATTAGACATTTAGCCTACTTTGTACTAGGCGATGAGCCCTTCGTGCACAGTTCATGGATAGTTGCAGAAATACACTTAACACTCTTAACTAGTCTACAGCCGCTAAGCATGCTCGCTTACGCTCTTCTACCAATCTTACCCCTAATAAGTTATGCTCTTGAAAGAACGAGGCTTATTAAAGCAATAGAGAAGCGCTTACCTCAGACTAGCTGGAGGTTAAGCAAGAGGTCAAGCTTAGCTCTATTAGCCGTCTCTCTAGTGATATCCCTTTCGTATAACACACTGACATACCTGCCAAGTGTAAATCCTCGTGGGACTCCGATTGGAGTTGATATATCATTATATAGAGTTAGACTTGAGAAAATGGTGAGAGGATTTGTAATAGAAATCCTACGCAGATACCCCTACGAGATGTTCTACTTAATAATGTTATATTGGATACAGTGTATTACAGGATTAGCACCGATGACAATTGCGAAGTTCATGCCAGTGCTCTTATTCCCCCTACTAACCTTATCAACTTACTACATGATGCTTAACCTTACTGAAAATCGTTCTATAGCTACTCTCTCAGCCCTATTAACAGCAACTGGTCCTCAAGTCACTGTAGGCTCCTATAGCTCATTTCAAGCGAACGCCCTAGCTCTCACACTTGGTTACACAACACTGGGGGTCTACCTATCGAGACAAGGAGACACAAGCGCGGCACTAATTTCCTTACTTTTCTTAATGATTTCTGAACTCACTCATCCCTGGGCAACAGCTCATGTACTGGCTGCACTGATACTCCTGCATTTATCTCAAGGACGCTCTGCTCTAAGGCGTCGAGCTCCTGTGATTCTAGCAGGCCTAATTGGAGTAGGGATTGGAGATGCCATTAGGTATATCGTAGTTCAAGGTGCAAGGGGGGGAAGTGCGCATGTGACTGGCGTGAGCCTAATGCTGATGTTAAAAGAGTTGCAGGCCAATATCATGCGCTATCCTTACACTCTTTATAGGGTCGTCTCACTGTACTACGGAGGCTTACTAAATTACCCTCTGGCTTTACTCGTGTTAGCCTTGCCCATCTTGAGGAGCGCTAAGATTAAAAGGTTTGTCACTTCGTGGTGCATAACGATTCTACCTGAGTACTTTGTAGCTGAGATGTTCACTCCTAGAATACTTTATAACGTACCGATAGGAGCACTTTTGGCTTTAACAATAAACAAGCTCTTTGGCAATAATGCCTCACTAAGGAACTCGCTTCTCGTGATTAGCCTAAGCTATGCAACCCTCTCACTCGTGAACATCGTGCCACCATGGGGGAGAGCATAAGGTTTAACAATGCTCTTCTCTATTTCTTAAAGGTAAATTAGAGTGGTGGGGGAATTGGAGAACAGAGCTAAACTGTTACTACTTCTAACATTAGCTCTCAGCACTATTGCTCGCCCAACAAATGCTCAACCCTATGAGCTTCAAGTAACTCTTGATAAGAAAGAGATCCAACCCTGGGATATTATAAACATCACTGTAAGAGTTATGTCACAAGGCTTCCCTGTAAAAGGAGCTTTTGTAGGAATTGAAATTCGTGACCCTAACGCTAAGCCTATTTTCTTAAGCGTTAAAATGACAAATGAGTCTGGAGTAGTAGAGTTCGCTGTAAGAGCGAGCCCAAGTTGGACTGAAGGACATTACGAGGTCTATGTAGCTTTATCAGGTACATCTGTCAAATCAGTAACTACCTTTAACTTAATTAAGAGATTGCACTTGGTTAACATATTCTGTAAAACTGACTTCGGTAAGGGTATCGCATGGGCACGAATATATATTGAAGACACATGTGGCAATAGAGTAGCAGACTTGCTAACTCGAAGTGATGGAAGTTGTGTTAGATTCCTATACCCTGGAATGTACTACGTTAGAGTTACTTACAAAGGAATGTGCATCTATAGTGGACATATTAGGATAGACAGCAAGAACGTGACAATAACATGTGAGCTTTATAGATTAAAAATTATAATGAGAGAGAAGTATACAGGAAGGCGATTAGTAAACTTCACTATAACCCTGAAATCATTAAAAACGGGGAAGGAAATCAGTCTGCGAACTAATGAAGAGGGAGTTGCGGTTATAGAAGAAATATTGAAGGGATCTTACGAACTACGCTGTAAGGGTATAAAGATGGTGATTAACGTTACTAAGAGTATGACACTAATCCTGGAGATAACTCCTTCTTTAACATGGGTATTACCTCAACTCTTTATCCTACTTGTACCATTCATAGTTTACATAGCTAAGGAAGTAGCTCTAAGGAGGCGAAGGAAGCTTGAGTCTGAAAAGAAGTCAAAATAAAGATCAAGTGATTAAAAGACTAAACATCCCTCTAGGCTTAGCCATAACTTCCATCAGTATAGTAACTAGCACTCTATCCATAGTATACCCTTGGTCACATTATGATGGAATTATAGTTCACCCCATAAGTGACGTGAACTTGTGTATGTTGATAATAGCTTCGATATTGCTGATTCCAGTAGCCTTCTACCTATACTTGAAGCGCATGAGCTTCGCCTTTGTCATAATAGCGTCGCTGGTTGTCGACGTCTTATGTTCTTTTTACGCAATGTCTGGCTTTAATATAAAAGTGGACCTCGGATATTACCTATCACTTATCTCATCTGCAATTAAGAGTGCTGGACTATCACTTGTATTTCTCAATATAGGTATAATTGAACTAGAGATAGAGATTGTGAAGAACTCTGAGGAAGAAGAGTCATAGCAAGAAAAGCGAACTCTTGCTTCACAATCTTCTTTTAAACGTGATAGTAACTTCATTTCGTCAATTGACGAAATAATAAGATTCATACGTCGAATATTATGAAGTTAACCAGGGAATACTATAATGATTATAATTTTATGAAGCCATCTTGTTTCCTTATTAAAAGCATCCTCAAGCATTTCACAAACTACTAGATACCGATGGACACTTTTCTAATTAAGGCTCTCTGCTGGTTTTGTTAGAATATATCATAAAAATCTAGGTGTAAAAGTTAATAAGACCTTAACGAGTAAGGATTCTTCAGAAATTTTCTTTAAACCCGCCAATGAGCTCTCTCCACTTTTCATAACTCTCGACACTCCCCGAACTCCGTGAAAAAGTTTATATAAGGTTAATTTACTACTATTACGACGCGAGGTGAGCATGAGAATGAACAAGAGGAAGCTAATGGGAACTACCTACGCTATCACCATTCTGCTTACATTAATCTTATCAACGATCCCAGTAACCGTTGCTGAACCTCCTGATTATACAACTGTTGAAGGGGTTCTTGATACCGATTACTATGCTCTTTATCCATTTGAGAAGGAAAGTTTGAAGATAGGTTTCTCTAAATATGGTGAAATGATAGATGCAGTGACTGAAGTAGGCCTTGAATATGATGGTATTGACCCATTTGCACCACCAGTAGCTGCAGAAGTCCCGAAGAGATTATGGATTAACGGTTGGTACATTAACATGACCTACAAGCACCTTACACTTGGCAATAGAACTATATGGGCTGGTGCACTCTTCGCAGACACTTACACCTGGGGAGGCCCCTGGCTTTGTGTATGGGAGGACACCACTGGAGAAGGAAAGGAAGACTTCAGAGACATGGGCTATCCAATATCACCTGATGGTGATATAGACACTTCTGCCACTTTACAACATGGTGGTAGAAAGACTAATGGAACGGCTATAACTGAGCCCATGAAAGTACTCTATGATGGTCCGAGAAGGTTTATAGCTGTTGTTAGCACGACAATATATGACCACATAAATACTCCTGGACATGAAGATGACATACCAGTAGCGAAGATAACTATCACAATAATATTCAACAAAGTCAAGAAATACGTGATATTATTAAAGGACGTAAAGAGCTTACTACCTGCTAAGCTAACTGACCAGAGGTTAATAGTACAGTTCAGCAACAGAGGAGAGGTAGACCTCTACACTGAGAAAGAAAACGCTCAGATGTACGCTCACTTCTTCACTAAGGGTAAAGCAGGTAGTGACACCGTCGCTGAGGGCTTCCCAACTGTTTATAATGAAGACTGGGAGCTCGTAGAGACTACTGACGTAGGTGATACTGGTCACACTGGACCTGAGCCTCCAGCCACTGATGCTACGTACGATGTAGCTCAGGTAGTGAACTACATAGAGGGTAAGGTATTCTTCGCTGCATTCTGGCCTTCACTGTCAGACTGGGAGATGTTTGGTTGGGACATGTGGTACAGGTCTCTGACTGAGGAAGATCCACACACTACTGACCATCCAGATGAGCCTAGAGTAACACCATTCTACATAGGCGAGTGGGACTTTATACTTGACCCAGTTGAGACAGCAACTCACTGGCGTGGTGTCACTGTATATGGTGTAGTTGACTTACATGACGCTCAGGATGTCAACCATGGCGATGCTTCTGACAAGGTTGATAAGGAGATT
>Ga0180302_10000793_pt1 | contig 14514 bp, 18 predicted proteins | sample GuaBasSediGuay17_FD_121794 | JGI IMG/M metagenome (GOLD analysis project Ga0180302, IMG submission 121794) | Subseafloor sediment microbial communities from Guaymas Basin, Gulf of California, Mexico - Guay17, Core 4571-4, 12-15 cm | ecosystem: Environmental > Aquatic > Marine > Hydrothermal... | reverse complement strand
GTTGTTTACGACCAGGTATACGTAGTCCCCTATCATCCTAGAACTCAGATAACTCCCCTCGACCCGAAGGGTTCGGACAAGCTTAGGGTTCTCCCTGTCGGATATATCGTAGACCATCACAGACGTCTCGGATTCGATATACGGTACGACGGAGAATATGCCCCGTGGAACCGGGGTCGGTCTACCGGGAACGGCGAAAACAGCCATCCGATCCTCGTTCACGAACAACCCCAGGACCGTACCGTTTACCTCGACGACAGACGAGACATAGGCTTCGTCAGGCGGATAAGCCTTAACTATGACCACTTGGTTCCCCGACGCCAAGTATATGTAAGCCCCATCTGTTTTAACTACGTCAGCCTCGTCTACACCCTCGACCTGAACGTTTGTCTTAGAATACTCTACAACCTCGAAAGACTCCTCTACAGCCGCTTTGACTGTCGTCTTGATTAATCCAAAGCCTACATTCCATACCCCGCGGTAGCCGCCGTAAAGTTTCAGGCTAGACTCCAGATAGCTTTTAAGCTCCTCGTACGACGTGAACCTTTTCAGATGGTCTAACCCGTCTTGAAAACTCGGCTGGACCTGAAGCTCCAATAGGTAACAGACGGAGCCGAGGGCGAACGCTAGAACCACCGCTAGAAGCACGGCGCCTACAGACTTTCCCCTGTTTCCATACGTCACCTGAGACACCTACTACTTATATAGCCAGCCGCGGATATTACGCTAAAGCTTAGAACACCTTGTTCAAACTTTAGAACACTCATCTCAGAGCCTGAGAAAGTTTAAAACAGGTGGATGCTACTTTTTTAGAGGTCTAGCCGATATGGTCGAGGTGTCTTTTTGAGCCTTAGGTTCGAGGGATTAGATAGGTTCGGCTTAGGGGATCTTGCCGAGCATTTCCCTGAGCAGTTTGAGGAAGCCTATAGGATAGGGTCGGAGCTTAAGCTTCCAGATGAGTTTGAGGGGTTTAAACCCCGCATGGTGTTCTTCGCAGGCATGGGCGGCTCGGCCGTCGGGGGAGACCTACTCAGGGATTGGCTGAGGCAGAGGGTTAAGGTTCCGATGGAGGTTTGCCGAGGCTATAACCCACCAGCCTATTTAACCGAGGACTCCCTAGTCTTCGCGATAAGCTATTCTGGAAACACAGAGGAGACGTTGAGCTTCATGCTAAGAGCCCATAGACTCGGCTGCAGGATAATCTCCCTGAGCTCGGGAGGGCTGATGGAAAAACTATCTAAGAAGCTACGCATACCTCATGTCAAAGTTCCTGCAGGGCTTCTCCCGAGAGCCGCTATAGCATACCTGTCGACCCCGCTCATACCCCTGATCAAACGGTTTATCGACGATGTCGAAAGTTTCCTCTGGGAGGTGGATGAAACTCTTGACAACCTCCGGATGCTTAGAGACAGGGTCTCCAGACGCGTCTCGGTCGAGGAGAACCCGGCTAAAAAGATGGCGAAGGCTCTCTTGGGTAAGATGCCTGTGGTCTTCGGCTATGGGTACCTCTCGTCTGTCGCTAGGAGGTTTAAGAACCAGCTTAACGAGAACAGCAAAGTCGCGGCTAGGTGGGATGAGCTTCCAGAGCTGGACCACAATGAGGTGATGGCATACCAGAAACCCGAGGGCTACGTTAAAAACCAGCTTATAGTCTTCCTCCGAAGCAGGGTAGAACCCCCTGAGTTCACGGCGAGGGTCGAAGCCACCAGGAAGGTTATGGAAAGAGAGGTGTCAGACATATACGAGGTATTCGGCTTAGGCTCTTCTACGCTGTCGAACATGTATACGTTGCTTTACCTAACCGATTTCACGTCGATCTACTTGGCATATCTCAGGGGTGTAGACCCCGGCGACACGTCGCTCATAGAAGACCTAAAGAAAACCCTCGACTCAAACCTGGGAATACCCTCTAAGCTCAGAAGCGAGTTCGGAGACGGCGGCTAGGCTATTTGCAGCATCGAACCTATCAGCTGCGGGGGCGGAGGTCTCTTAAACCTAGCTCTCCAGACGTCTCCACATCCGTGTTTAGCCACTATGACCCCGACGCTTCTCCTTCCCTTAGGGTCGACCCAATAGACCTTCCTCCCTATGAGCGCCCCAGGGTTCCCACGCACTCTTATCAAGACCTCTCTAGGATTCTGGGTTTTAGGACCTCGCCTATAGCCTATGAAAACCGCCTCCACAAGTCTCACCCCCCTTTCAGGTTTAGATGTCTAATATGAATCTTAAAACCCATCTACCGTCTTTCTCATCGATACTCATCATATGGTAGGTTACGGCTTTAACCCCGACCCTCTGCTCATGCTTACCTGGGTCGAACTCCTCTCCCCAAACCTTGGCTTTAAGCCTGTATTCTTCTCCTTCATGCTCTATCTTCTCTATTTTGAACTTGGAGCATAGCATCATACGCGTCTCGAACAGCACCAGAAGCTTCTCGAGCCAGTTATACAGGAGAGACTGCTTGTCGAACCCGTCAGCCTCGACGCTCTCCTCCACAGACGGCTCTACCTTCGACGTGTCGGTCATCACCTCGAACATCGCCAGGGCAGCGTTCTCGAACGCCTCCTCCAGAGTTGAGCCATAGGCCTCTATGAAGACGTCGCTCATGTGGGGTAGAAACTTGAACCTCGCCATGGTCTTGATAAAAAGGGTTTGTGAGGTTTTAAAAGTTTCCAGTTAAACCGATAGCCGCGGCTATTTCAAACTGAACTTGGAGATGTTCTCCTTTATCCTCTTCCAGTCCACGATCTTCGTAACTATCACTTGAAGGTGATTCTTCATGAGCCGCATGGCTTTCTCGCTTCCAAGCCTGCTGTTGTTCCAGGTTACGAAAGGCGGGTAGAACATCGCCTCCTTAAACACGGGCTTACCGTCCTTGATGTCGAATTTTATATAGCCGAGCTCTCTGAGATAGCATGAATCGTTAGGACATAGGATATCTATCTCCTTCATCTCCATCTTAAGGAACAACAGCTTAAAGTCGTAAGGCGAATTTATAACCCTGCCACATGGGCACTGTAAAACCTCTTCTTCACTCATTAAAGCCTCACCCGGGTTTTATCTAAAGCCTAGTCCAAACTATTAAGAGTTTCCATCCACAAAGGGGTAACCCTTTATACATGCCTCCATAACTATCTTCACAGGTGGTCTCTTTTGAGATGCACGATACTCGAACTCATATTCGGGGTCCTAGCCGTGGGTGACGACAGTAAGGTGGTGGACTGGAAGCCCTTCCCAGGCAAACCGGCCGAGATCGCCGACAGACTTGAGAAGCTCTCCAGAGGAGAGGTCCTAGACGAGGTTTTCACCCTAGTCGAGAGGCTTAAGGCTAAAGGTTTTAATCTATTCGTTTTCGAACGTGAAAGCTCTGCTCGGGCTGTGAGGGATGAGCTAGGTGTTAAAACCCTTGTCGAAACCCCTAGCCAGGCCGGTAGGATGTTTAGACGCGACCTCGCGTCTAAGGCTGTGGAGCTTGGTTTCGTGAAGAATAGAGACGAATATTTACGTCTGGTTCGCGAGGCCCTCGACCTTCTGGCCAGAAGGGTTATACGCGAGAGAAGCGGTAGGGGAGACATCTATGTGATCCAGGCCGTCCACGCCCTAGACGAGCTTAACAAGACGATAAACCTGTTCTACAGCCGTCTGAGAGAGTGGTATGGTCTGTATTTCCCAGAATTGAGCGACGCCATAGAGGAGCCTGAGGAGTACTTCAAGGTCGTAGCCGAGATAGGTTGGAGAGAGGATATGGATAGAGAATCCTTGTCAAAGCTCGGTTTAAGGGAGAAATCGGTTAAATCGATATTGAGGGCTTTGAAAACATCCATAGGCGCCGAGGTCGATAGGAGCGACATAGAGGAGATCCGTAGGGTCGCCGAGGCGGCTTTACAGCTTTTTAAGCTTCGCGATAGGTTAGAGAGATACCTTGAGAAGAGGGTTCGGGAGGTTGCGCCGAACCTATGCGGGCTAGCAGGTCCCATACTAGCTGCTAAGCTCATAGCCCAAGCCGGCGGTTTAGAGGCCTTATCCAAGATGCCGGCCAGCACGGTTCAGGTCTTAGGAGCTGAGAAGGCTCTCTTTAGGGCTTTGAGAACCGGGTCGAAACCTCCTAAGCACGGTGTTATATTTCAGCATCCCCTCGTAAGGCAGAGCCCGCGGAGGCTTAGGGGTAAGGTATCTCGAATCCTAGCCGCTAAGCTAGCGATAGCCGCGAGGATAGACGCTTTCACCGGCGAGGACATGAGCGAGAGGCTTAAGGAAGAACTTAAGCAGAGGGTCGCTGAGGTTCTTCAGCAAAGATAGAAGTCTTAACGGCTATAGACGCACTGGTTATAGCTTTCGAACCCTGTTAACCTTCCTGGTTTTCCACGAGTGTTTATACATTTTCGCCGAGGCTCCGAACCCGCAGGCGGCGCACCTACGCTTCTTAACGTTATACGCTCTTCTACCGCATCGTCTACACCTTATATGGGTAGTCTCCCTACCGAATTTACCCTTAGACGGTGTTCCCTTAACCATGTCTCACACCTAGCCTGCCGGGGATATTATCACGACGTTGTCTCCTCTGAGGATTATCGGACCTAGGCTCCTCGTCTCGTTGTTCGACAGAATCTCCTCGGCGTCCTCTAGGAACAGGTTCATATGCTGGTCGTACCCCTCGAGCCTACCCCTTATACGACGGTCTCCCTTAAGCTTAACCAACACGATCTTACCGAGGCTCTCCTCGAGCAACCTTATCGGCGCGTCGGACATAGAAACTCCACCGTTACTGTCTAGAATAGCCACGAGCCCTGATTTAACCTTTATCCACAAACCTTATCTTTCAGAGCCAAGCGGCGACGGCGTCAGATCTCTACCTCATCCAAGAGGCTCCTCAGGCTGTCGGTGATATCATAGCGACTCATCTCCGAGGCTTTAACCCATTTGACTTCGATGAACTCCTCCGAGGGCCTAACCTCCTTCGGCTCCTCAACATAGGCCAGAAAATCCACTAGGACATAATGGAATCTAACCCTTCCGCGTTCATCCCTCTCTATGTAATCCACCACCCCCAGTAGCCGGTCGAGTTTGACGTTTAACCCGGTCTCCTCGTAGACCTCCCGCAAAGCAGCGTCTCGCACGGTTTCACCCAGCTCGACGAGACCGCCTGGTATGGACCATTTACCCTTACCTGGGTCGAACCTTCGTCTGACCAATAGCACCTTATCACCTCGTTTGACTAGGACACCTACGCCGACGATCGGACGGCTTGGATACTCCCTAGCCACGGTCATCTATAACACGTTCTAACATAGAGAATCTGCTCTGGGGAAAAGCTTAACGCTGTCACGGCCCTTCTTCTATAAAGGGTGGGTGTTCGTTTTGGCTAGGTTCTACGCGGACCTTCACGTCCACAGCCGCTACTCGGCGGCTACGAGCCGCAACATGACGCTCGAGGAGATAGAGTTCTACGCCTCGATGAAGGGGTTAGGCATAGTAGGGACCGGCGACGCTTTACACGGAATATGGCTTAGAGAGCTTAGGGAGAAGCTTGTCGAGGTTGACGGTTCTGGGCTCTACAAGACCCGAGAGGGAGGAAGCATATACTTCCTAGTACAAACCGAGGTCGCAACCATACACGAGTACATGGGTAAGGCTAGGAGGATACACCATGTGATTCTCATGCCTAGCTTAGACGTGGCGGAGGACGTTAGAGAAAGGCTCAGCCGCTACGGAGACCTAGACTCCGACGGTAGACCGGTGTTCAAGATGGATCCTGCTGAGCTGGTCGAGGTTCTCATGGAGGCCTCTAGGGATATACTCGTCTTCCCGGCCCACGCCTGGACGCCTTGGTGGGGCTTGTTCGGCGCCATGAGCGGCGTAGACAAGATGGAGGAGTGTTACGGAGACATGACTAGGCATATACACGCCCTCGAGACGGGGCTCAGCTCAGACCCTCCGATGAACTGGAGGGTTTCAGCCTTGGATAGGTATACGCTCTTGAGCTTCTCAGACGCCCACAGCCCCTATCCCTATCGGATAGGAAGGGAGGCCGTCGTCTTCGACCTTAAGGAGCCCTCCTATCGAGAGCTGGCCGACGCGGTCAGGAGGAAAGACCCGTCTAGGATTTTGATGACCATCGAGGTGGACCCGGCCTACGGGAAAGGCCGTTAGAGGCCCCCGAGATACCACTGGTCGGGTCATAGGAAATGCGGAGTAGGGCCACTTTCACCAGAGGCGGCTGCTAGGATCGGCTATAGATGCCCTGTGTGCGGTAGGCGTCTCACGAAGGGTGTAGACAGTAGGGTCGAGGAACTTGCAGATAGGCCTAGGGGATTTAAGCCCCCAGACGCTATACCCTACGTCTCCACGTTACCTTTGCACGAGCTTATAGTCGTGTCCCAGGGCCTCGACCCGTCTTATAGCGGCTCCCTATCGGCTAAACGTGTCTGGAGGATGTATGATAGGCTCGTATCCAAGCTCGGAAGCGAGTACAGGGTTCTCCTAGAGGCGTCTCGTAGAGAACTCGTAGAGGCGACCGGAGACGTCAAGCTGACCGAGCTCATAATAGCCCAGCGGACAGGCTCGGTCAAGGTTAGACCAGGATTCGACGGGGTCTACGGCAAACTCCTACTCGAAGAAGCAGACGAAGAATGGGAAGAAGAGGCACCTAAACGGGGGTCTAGGCGTTTGGAAGAGTTCATGCATTAAAACGTTTTGTATATTAAAACATTTAAACCCCTAGGGATCAGTTTTCTAAACGGTTTACCAAGTTGACTCGAAAAAACGCAGAAATAGGTTTAGGCCTATTCGCTGTCCTAATGGTTTTAACGGTGTCTACGATTTTAACATCGTCCACCTACGCTCAGCAAGGCCTATACCTCCTATGGACGATCCCGACTGAGATAGACGACGTAGCCGTATCCGCCGATGGAAGGTATATAGCCGCGATCTCGGGAGATACTCTGATGTACTACCAGGTCGGAAGCTCAGACCCTCTATGGACAGCCTCTAACCCTGATATCGGATACTTCTCGGATGTCGCGATATCGGCGGATGGAGAATGCGTGGTGGTAGGTAATGACGCCGGATGTATACGCTACTTTAAAGATGCGACCTCAAGGAGTGGTTCAAGCGAGCAGCCCACATGGAGAAGTCAACATCTAGGTGGCTCTGTGACTTTGGACATATCGGATAACGGAGAATACGTAGCCTTTATCGCCGGAGGCTCGTCAGTATACTACTTCACGGGTTGTAAATCCAAATCAGGTTTGGATATACCACCCGACCTAACTGTCTCTACACCAGCCGCCGAGCTGGGGCACCTTGATATGACTCCGGACGGGAGATACATCGCAGTTGGAGGCTATATTCTTTATGAAGAAGAAGGCGACAGAATCGTCGAAGAACCAGGAGAATCTGGTTACGTGGCATATATCGATATTTCTGAGAGCTCTGAAACTCCTACTTGGAGCGACGAATTTTCACTCGAAATGATCGACATCGCCATATCAGATGACGGCTATGGGGTAGTGGCGGCTTTTGAAGAATATCGAGCTCCTGGTGAAGTAGCTTATTGGGCTGACGCCTATGATCTTTCCGGCTCGGTAGGTCCGACATGGACTGGTGGTGAAGACGATTTTACATGCGTGGCTGTTTCTGGTGATGGAAACCTAGTAGCCGCAGGAGCATATAGTATGCCTAAGAGCCTTCACGTCTGGTCAGAGGCTAGAGCCCTCTCGGGTTCAGGGTTAGAGCCTGATTGGTCTAAGCCCCTCCAGGTCTTGGACGTGGCCGTAAGCCGAGATGGGTCTGTGATAGCTGTCTCGACCGAGGAAGCGGACGGATATTATCTTAGAATCTTCAACTCCGACGGCGCTGAACTAGACTTCTATAGGCTAGATTCTCCAGGTAATGTGGTGTCGATGTCTAGCGACGGCTCGGTCATAGCGGTCGGAGGAGGAGCATACGACAGCCTATACGTGTTCAAGTATATTCCACCGCGTCCGGTCGGCGGACCTGTGCTACCTACGGTCTTAGCAACCCCAGTGTTTAAGCTGGCTTTAGCGGCGGTCTTGGCCCTAGCAGTCGCCGTGGCGTACATGGTTCTCAGGAGGGGTGCTTAGCGCCCTCATTTTTTTCCTTGGAAATCCTTATATCGATTCTGTCTTCTAGTTGAGGTGACTTATGCTTGAGTTTGAGCTGAGAGATAGGGACGCCGGTGCTAGGCTTGGGAGGCTTACGGTTAAAGGTAAGAGGATTGAGACCCCGCTGTTTCTGCCGGTCTACAACCCGAACATCCCGGTGATAACGCCTAGGGAGATGAGGGAGACGTACGGGTTTGAGGCTGTCATGACGAACGCGTATATAATCTACCGGCACGAACATCTACGCGTCAGGGCGCTTGAAGAAGGTGTCCATAGTCTCCTAGGGTTCGACGGTGTGGTTTTCACGGACTCCGGGGCCTATCAGACCTTCAGGGCTAGGCTAGAGCTTAGCCAAGCAGAGATAGTGAGGTTTCAGGAGGAGATCGGTGTCGACGTAGGTGTGATGCTCGACTCCCCGTCACGTGGAGAGAGCTATGATGAGTGTAAGCGAAGCGTCCTTGAAACCGCCGATAGAGGGGAGGAGTGGTCTAGGCTTAGAACAGAGGGACGGGCTGCATGGGAGGGGGTCATCCAGGGAGGGGCCTACAGGGAGCTTCTGGAGCTATCATGCACTCTCATGTCTAGGCTGGAGTTCGACATCTACGCGGTCGGTGTTCCTCCTAAGTACTGGATGAGCTACGACTTCGAGGCAATAGCTGTTCAGGGGCTAACCTGTAGGATGGGGATACCTCCTGAAAAGCCTCTACACGCGTTCGGCATGGGTAACCCGATCGTGTTACCGCTTCTGGCGGCCATAGGCTACGATATCTTCGACTCGGCGAGCTACGCGATATACGCGAGGGATGGACGCTACATGACAGAGTGGGGCGTCAAACGGGTCGAGGAGCTGGACTACCTGCCCTGTAGCTGCCCCGTGTGCGTCAAGACGGACGCGAGGGAGCTTAAGGAGATGACCGAAGACGAGCGGATCCATCTGTTAGCTAGGCATAACCTCTATATGATACGTAGGGAGGTCAACGCCATAAAACAGGCTATAAGGGAGAACAGCCTCTGGGAGCTTGTTCAGGAGAGGGCTAGAGCCCACCCGAACATACTCAGAGCGCTCATACGGGTTCTCGAAGACGGCTGGAGCTACCTCAGACGGGTAGACCCTGTGAGGAAGAGGTCTGCGCTATTCTACTCTGGTAGGGAGACCCTCTTGAGACCTGAGCTTAGGCGAGCCCTAGAACGGGTTAGGGAGCGGCTTGGATGCGTTAAAATACCGTCAGCCCTCTCCGAGACCTATCCCTTCGGGCAGTCCGTCTTAGAACCAGGGATCCTAGAGTTCGACGGTAGACGCTACAGTGACCTGGAGAGGGTTAGGATAATAGCCGACTACCAATTCGGCCCCGGGGTCGGTTTAAGGCTTATACCCGACGACGCTAGGATAGAGAAGAGCCGTAAAACCGGAAGAATACGGCGTATATGGCTTGACGACGTGTTGATAGCGGCTCTGAGGCCCGGAGACGGCTTCCTAAGCCTTCACATCGAGGGGGGGTTGAGGCTTAAGGAGGCTCTGGAGCCTCCTAGGTATAGGGTTTACCTAGCCGACGCCCCTAAGCTCCTCGACGCCGTCAAGTCGGGTGGAGATGTGTTCTCGAAGTTCGTGGCTAAATGCGACCCCTTGATAATCCCTAAGGAGGAAGTTCTAGTCGTCAATATGAACGACCGGCTTCTAGCGGTCGGCCAGGCCCTTTTAGCAGGCTTCGAGATGGGTAGGTTTAGAAGGGGGGTTGCCGTTAAGGTTAGGAAGGGGGTCGAGGAGTGGTGATCAGAAGCCTCGTTAAAATCTATGAGATGCCTAAATTACGTAACCCAGTCCTTGTCGAGGGGCTTCCGGGAATCGGTTTGGTCGCTAACCTAGCCGCATACCACTTGATAAAGACGCTTGATTCACGTAGAGTCTGCGACATACGGTCCCCGTATTTCAAACCCTTATCAGTCGCGGGTAGAGATGGAGCGGTTAAATACCCCGTTATCACGCTCTACTACGCGTATACCTCTCCCGAGGCTGAAGGAGACTTGCTGATACTTTATGGAAACACCCAGCCCATCACGTTCACAGGGCAGAACGAGCTCGCGGAGACCGTGTTAGACCTGGCATCTAAGCTTGGATGTAGAACTGTCATAACGCTCGGAGGTTTCTCGACCCCTACACCGTCTGAGCCACCTAGGGTCTACTACGCGGCAAACGACCCCGACGTGGTGCCCAAACTCGATGAGATGGGATTGGTAAAGCTATCTGGTAGGGTCTATGGAGCCGCGGGTGTGCTCGTAGGCTTCGCTAAGCTACGTGGCATGAGGGGCATATGCCTACTCGCGGAGGTTAAGGGTGTTCAGCTAAGCCCCGGCTCCGCTAGGAGAATTCTAGAGGTGTTAACTAGGTTGCTGAGTTTGGATATAGACCTGACCGGGATAGAAAGCCACCTAGCCTATGCGGAGGAAAACGTTCTCCCCTTCAGCTGACCGATCACTCCTTAGTAGCTTCTCGCATAAACTCTTCGTATATCCTCTGAACCCTCTCGGCAGCCGGTCCAGAGCCCTCTACCACACCCTTCTCGGTAACCCGGATCCTATCCATGACGACTATGACCCCCTGCTCCTCGTAGAGCCGAACCATCCTAGGGAAAACCCTCTCAAGACGCTCAGCTAGGTTTTTAAGGTCTAGAGGCTTCTCGGTCGTATATATCTGAGCCACGGTCGCGCCGCTTAATATAAGCCTATACATGACAACGCCTTTCTCGTCCTTAACGTCTCTAAGAGATAGGTTCAACCTATCCGGGTCGAAGCCTGTTAAAACACCTTCGTACCTCTTACCGTCGAGGGTTACCACGGTCACGCTCTTGTTAAGAAGCGCCGCCATCTCCTCCACAAACCTACTCCTAGACGCTAACGCCAACCTAAGCCACCCCTCAATAACTCGGTTAATCGTTAAGAAGAAACGTCTATCGTACCAATTAAGGCTTACCAGAGAAGCCTAACCGGTCTAGGTCTACCTTCTTAGATTTTAGACGCCTAACGTACTCTGACGCTTCCCTCGCCCTATCGAAGCTCGCTATAACCCTAGCGGGTGTTAAAGCCGTAAGAGAGCCGCAATACGGGCATCTACCGTATCTCCTAGACGACGTGATGGAGAACTCTCCGCATCTAGGACATTTAAACACCCTAAACCTCTTTACCGTTCAGATCACCCCTTGAGATATTTTTCAAGCAACCCCTCCTGTTGAAGATTGGAGACCCAATCCACGACCCCGGTTTTAGGCTTGGATTCTCCATGGTAAACCGCTAAAGCCTCCGAGACGAGCTTCTCGACATCTTTACCGGTCGAATCCAGTTCACAGACCTTACCGTCATGAAGCTCCAGAGCCTCGACGAGACATACGTCCAACACCTCTGCCATAACGTTTTCATGAACCTTACCCGGGGGATACCCCCTCGCCTCAAGCCTCTTCCTTAATACTTCAGGATGGCATCTGAGGACGTACACGAGCCTCACGAGATGAGGGGGTGCGGCTAGATGGGAAATGTGACCGTCTAAGACGTAATCTCCGTCTTTAAGACGTTTAAGCCGCTCTTTCAAACGGTCTGTGTCGGCGATATAGCTACCTCGCTCCTCATCGTATCCGACGACGTAGCCCTCCTTTACACAAAACTCGCCAACGTCCAGATATTTAAACCCCAGAGCCTTAGCTAAAGCCTTCGAGAAAACTGTTTTACCGACACCTGGGGTACCCGTCACTACGACAAAGACCATCCTACAAAGACCTCAACGTTACACTTCATTATATTTCTTACAATTAACAGGTTTTATAAGAGGTTGAACTTTGCTATATGCTCTACAAGACGCGTATCGCGCGTCTTCCGGATCAACCGCTCGTCGGCCGTGTAAACTATCGTCTGAAGTCTATGGGCTAGGGCAAGATAAGATGAGCCGTATACGGTCACACCCTTTCTCATAGCTATCTCCACAGCCTTCGCCGCAAGCTCTTTCTGCAATCCGTAATATGTTATCTGAAGGTCATCTAAGACCTCTGCGACCTCCTTGAGTTCATCTTCGCCAAAGGCGGTCGAGTATTTTAAAGCGTTTAACACCTCGTAGGGTAATAACGAAGGCGCCGCTAGGTCTATTAAGCCGTTCGCATATGCCTCTCTGAGAGCCTCAGCCTCTTTGGAATAATCCTCGGACACAAACCATTTGAGAACGACCGATGCGTCTACGACGTAAACTCGCCCCGCCATCTTCTAACCTCTTCTACGGAAGACCATCCTTCCACTTTACGGGATAAAATCTTACACCGTATAGAGGCCTTACGAATTCTAACGAAATCCTTTACGGTTTTCTTACTGCTCTCCTCCTCAACAACCTTAGCGATAGCCCTTCTCACGACCTCGCTCCAGTTTATATAGCTGAGTTCCTCCATCTTCTTTTTCAATTCCTTATCGACCCTAAAGCTTACCACCGTAGACATGGTTCTTTCACATAATTGTAATACATATCTTGTATTATAAATATTACACATGATCACAAAATTTAACAGGTTTCTGGGAGGGATTAGATCGTTACCGTCGAAGGGTTGAAGAGTTGAAGAAGGAGACGCTGAAGGGCAGGGTAATGCTGGTTTTGCTTGCCGCCTCGTGGGGTGGGACTTTCCCGGCTATGAAGACCGCCGTCCTCGACCTAGATGTCTTTTTCTTCCTACTTCTCAGATTCTGCGTCGCGTTAGCCGCCTTTATACCCCTCCTTGCGCTGACGCATAAGAGGATAGCCCCAGACCCTCGAGGTTTAGGGCTCGGAGCCGTGGTCTTCTTAGGCTTTCTGTTCCAGGTCTTCGGTCTAAAATACACGACCGCCATAAACTCCGCGTTCATAACGAGCCTCAACACCCCGCTCGTTCCGATACTAGGGTTCCTGATATTCCATAGGAAACCCGGTTTAAGGGCTGTTTTAGGGATAGCTATAGGTATGCTGGGGCTTACGCTGCTCACAGGGGCTTACGAGATGAAGAGCGTCTCTATAGGGGATTTGTTGACGTTTATATGCGCATTTCTATGGGCGCTTCAGATACTCCTAGTCGATAAAGCGGCTAAGAAGGTCGACGCGCTGGAACTCGCCTACTCAGAAGCCATCTCGGTATTAGCGCTATCGACCATCTTCTCCCTATCCGTCGGAGAAGTGTGGAAGACACCCGGTGGAGACGCAGCGATAGCCGTCATATACACAGGAGCCGTCGCCACAGCTTTCGCGTTCTACGCCCAAGCATGGGCTCAGAGACGGGTCTCTCCGGAGGTCGCAGGTCTCATCCTCCTGCTAGAGCCTGTTTTCGCATCGATCTTCGCCTTCCTAACCCTCGGAGAGACGCTTGACTTGATAGAAGCCCTAGGAGCCGTTCTGATCCTTCTAGGCGTTGGAATCTCAGAGTAGATAGAGGAATCGTTTTGTAGGTTAAAGACCTAATATAACTGGAGGAGCCCTATGATGGATGTGACTGATCGACATAGCAGATACATGTCTATGCGGCTTGTCACGTTAGAGGAGTATCTCGACTACGTGAAAACCCATGATGCCGTTCAGATAGAGGATGCAACTATCGAAATCGGAAAGCCTTGGAGGATCAAGGATTATCAGCCTAGAGAGTTCAGCCTCGAAAAGACGACGGTGTGGTCTTTCCCAGAGCGCGGCTCTTGGGCCACTCATCGAGGCGACTATAGGGGTAATTGGGCGCCTCAGATACCTAGGAACCTCATACTGCGTTACAGTAAGCCGGGCGAGTTGGTGTTGGATCAGATGTGTGGTGGTGGAACGACGCTTGTCGAGTGTAAGCTGCTCGGTAGGAACGCGATAGGGGTTGACATAAACTACGACGCGGTGATGTTGACGCTGGATAGGCTTAATTTCAGGTATAGGTCTTTCGACGAAGATTATAAGGAGCCTGAGATAAGAGTCTACCATGGGGATGCACGGAACTTAAATCTTATCAAAGATGAGAGCATAGACCTGATAGCTACTCACCCTCCTTATGCGAACATTATCGCATACTCAAAGAAGAAGCGTATAGAGGGCGACCTGTCTCAGGTCTACAGCCTTGACGAGTACCTGCAAGGTATGCGTGAGATAGCGAGGGAAAGCTTCAGGGTTTTAAAGCCCGGCCGGTTCTGCGCCATACTCATAGGCGACACTAGAAGGCATAGACACTATGTTCCCATAGCCTTCAGGGTTATGCAGCAGTTCCTAGACGTAGGCTTCGTGCTGAGGGAGGATATAATTAAGGTTCAGTGGCACACTAAGACGACCGGTGCAAAGTGGGCTGGCCTAGCTAAGACGGCTGAAGAATGCTGGGTCGAGAAGCCGCCTGGAAAGCGTTATTGGACAGACTTCTACCTGATAAATCAT
>Ga0180302_10000792_pt1 | contig 14530 bp, 12 predicted proteins | sample GuaBasSediGuay17_FD_121794 | JGI IMG/M metagenome (GOLD analysis project Ga0180302, IMG submission 121794) | Subseafloor sediment microbial communities from Guaymas Basin, Gulf of California, Mexico - Guay17, Core 4571-4, 12-15 cm | ecosystem: Environmental > Aquatic > Marine > Hydrothermal... | reverse complement strand
TTAAAAGTCACCTCCTCATCGTCAAAGAACACTTTCCCTTCATCTGGAAGTTCAAAGCCAGCTATAACTCTAAGCGTCGTAGTCTTACCACAACCGCTAGGTCCTAGAAGAGTGAACAACTCGCCATGGTTTACTTGTAGAGACACTTTATCTACTGCAACTACCTTTCCAAACCTTTTAGTCACGTCTTTGAGAGTTACTCTAGTCATAGATCACACCTCTACACTCCTATGTACGCATACCTCTGCTTTAATATTACGTTCGTTAACGTAATGACCGTTAATTGAATTGACATCAATAAGACTCCTAGCGAAGCTACTACGTAAGGTCCCTCTACTCTACTCAAGTAGTCCATCATGATGAGAGTTATAGGAGCTTGGTGTAACTCCCCCAAACCTCCTAAACCCCCTAGAGTTATGCTAGTGCTCACTTCACTCATACAATAAACGAAGCTTATCAAAGCTCCACTGACTACGTTAAGCCCTATTAAAGGTATCACTATACTCCTTATAGTCCTAAGTCTAGATGCCCCCAAGTTGAGCGACGCTTCCTCTAACGCTATGTGAACTTGTTGTAGCCCAGCGAACACAGCTCTAGCTGTAAATGGTAATCTCCTGACGCTGTAGGCAAGAATTAACAAGAGTGATGGACCTGAGGTTATAGGGTCTAGAGGTGTGCCCCTGAACACTCCACTAAAGAAGTAGAAATATCCTACGGCTATAACTAATCCCGGCAATGCTATTGGGGATGTAACTAGTAAGTCTAATAGTTCTATCCCAGATAACTTAGCTCTAGCTATGACGTAGGACGCTGATATCCCCATCAAGACTATGAGAACTAGTGCGAACAACGAGTAGGTTAAACTGTTTATTATCGCTCTCAAGACTAGAGGGTCAATTACTATCCTAGCTACGTGGTCTACAGTGAAACCTTCTGGTAAGGGGCCCGTCCACCTCTCACAAAAGGCGTATATGAACACTCCAATTTGAGGAAATGCTAACAAGAATAGAGGGAGTAAGCTTAAGTATATGATAACGAGTCCCTTTACCCCAGGATGCCTGACTCTAACTGACCACCTACCTCCTCTACTCAACATTGCGTACTGTCTAAGTGTGACATACTTCTTAATCCCTGCAAACGCCGTTAGCGCTAACGCCAATAATATGACTGCTAGTGTAGCGGCTACTGGAGATAAACGGCCAGTAGTTGCTTCAATGAACTTACTCAATATCTGATATGACATGAACCTCTTTTCGTTGAAGACTATTGGACCAGCTACGTCCTCTAAGGAGAATATGAAGACTATAGCGGCTCCAGCAGCTAAGCCCGGAAGCGCTAGAGGCAGTGTTACAGTCCTGAACAAGTAGAAACCTTTAGCTCCCAAGTTTTCAGCCTGTTCCTCTAAGCTGGGGTCTATGTTGATCATGCTTGAGAACACGTTAAGGTATATTATTGGGAAAAACGTCATAATTTGAGCTACTATGACGCCAGCTATCTCACTAACTCCTACTCTAACTGGGATGCCTAGGACATCGCAGATGAACCACGATATGAGACCGTCTCTCCAGTCAAAGAGCTTCTTTATGACGAAGGCGTTTATGAACGGAGTCATGAGCAGAGGAACTGTAGCCAATATTCTAAAGAACATCTTACCTGGAAAGTCGTATCTAGCCATTATGAACGCCACTATAATGCCGAGAACGCTAGCACAAACTGTCACTATTCCAGCACATATTAAGGAGTTCAAGATTACTCCAAAGCTTAACCCCTTTAATTTTATCAACGTGATTTCCTTACCCCTAAATAATAGCTTAGTCCTCACCTCGACTAACTCTCCATGAGGTGTTAAACTGACATACATAGGATCGCTTATGACATCTAGTGGGTTGTACTGTGTAGCTACGTATAAGACCGAGGCTAGCGGGAGGATCAAGAATAAGAGGAACATGAAGATCGGGAACAGTATTTGAGTGACCAAAGTTAGGTCGAGGTAGAAACGGAGAGCTCTAAAGTCAGGGCTTTTAAGGTCTATCCCTAACTTCATTCCAACACCTGCTAGTAATAATGTGGAGTGATATATCTCCTTATCTTTTCATTTAATGTGGGATATCACGAGAGAAAAGTTCAACTTCCTATAGTCTTTAATTCGTTAAGTATTCTCTTATACTTAGCTCTTGCCGCATCTCTCCAAGCCCTTATGAGCTTATCTTTAAATGTTGGGTCCTTGAAGAACTTATCTGATATGCTCGTGGCGTACTCCTTAGTGAAGAGGACTTCCTTGCCAGTCTCTGGGTCAGTGAACTTTAACAGGGAACCAAGAGCGTCGGCGTATTTCTTGAACTTGTCCTCAGTGATCTTCCCCTCAAAGTATAACGTTAACAGTTCTTTCCACGTTTCCTTGAGCTCTTTGTTCAAGTCTACGAGTGTCGCCTTAAAGTACCACTGCATAATCACTTCATACATTAATGCTTCCGTGTCGTTGAACTCCATAGCTTTCGTCTCTAAAGTCTTAAGGTAAGCCTTGTATAGGTCACTTCTATTCTTTCCCTCAGGGGTATCAAATACCTTGGGATTCGCTGGCAACCTATTTATATCTGGGTCTAACCAAACTTTCTGCCCTTCCGTTAAGACCCAAGCTATAAACGCTTGAGCCTCTATTGGGTGTTTAGAGTTCTTAGCTAAAGCTATTGGGTCTCCGTTAACTATGCTCTCTCCTTTTGGAACTATGTACTCACACTTAGGGTTATTTAATTTAGCTGTATAACCGTAGAAGTCTATAGTTATCCCTACAGCTATATCTCCCCTCATCACGGCATCTCTCACATCACTACTACCTGAATAAACTTCAGCGTTTGCAGCCATTAGAGTCAATATCTTCCAACCTTCTACCCATCCATACCTCTGCAATATTATCTCGTACATTCTAGTGTTACTAGTGCTCGCAGTCGGGTCAGCTATGCCTAAGGCTGGTTCTCCGAACTTAACTAAAACTTTGCCTAACTCTGGAGATGCTAGATCCCTCCAACTCTTCGGAGTCGATAGACCGTAGTCCTCCATTCTATCGTAGTTGACTGTGAAGCCGAAGCTAGCAATTGCTGCAGCTACCCAATATATCTTGCCGTCCTTCCCCGTTCTCTTCATAGGGACTCCGAGTATCTCATCGGGGACTTCCTTGATAGCCTTAAGGACTTCCTCACTTGTCAGAGGAGCTAATAAGCCCTCTTTATAGAGAGAATCAAATAGTGTAGGGCCGCCGCCCCACCCAATATCTGCTTGTCCAGTCTCAATGTATTTCTTCCAAAGTCCAGGAGCTAATGATATAGTCCTTACGTCAACTATGTTATACTTCTTAGCTACCTCACTCTTTAAGAATGCCCCTCTAGCCTTAATTAAAATATCGCTTGGATGTCTAGATATTACAACTAACGTCACAGGCTCTTTTGGCTTTTCCTCCTCTGGCTTCTTTGGCTTGAATAACATAAAGTACGCTAAGACGCCGCCCACGATTATTATAGTCAAAATCACGATTATGGTTGCTAGCTTAACCTTACCTGACTTCAAGTCCCATCACCGATACTAGTAACTGAGGTTCACTAATATTAATATCACTCTGAATAAACAAAGCTATATCCCTCGATTACTTTCAAAACTTGAAGTTCATGGAGAATTTAGGGTGAAGTTTAGCACTTCTCTGAACTCCTAAAGTTAAGTGTTTATTTAAATACTCATGTAAAAGTATGTAGGTTATGCCCTGAGAAGCTGTGTCAGAATACTCAGCAACTTAAAAATCTGAGCGTTATCTAAAAATATCCTTAGGAGTTACTACTCACGAGGGAGTCACGAAATGGTGGTAGTATGAGGAGTTTAGTGTTAGCCCTTATCGTGCTAATGCTTTCTGCCTTAGCGTTATCAACAGTACAAGCAGCTCCCGTGGGCATACCAATCCTCATAGACCTAACTCATGGACAGCCATCGTCGGGAATTGAGATAATAATGAGAATGGTTCCCGAAGCTCAGTGGTACGTGTTAGTTAAGAGCGAAGAGGATAAAGAAGCTCTATCTCCACTAGTTAAAAGTCTAGCTCATGGAATTATAGTTGGAGACTTCGCTTCAATTAGTTTAGAGAAGTATAGAATTCAGATGATAATAATAGGACAGCCTCAGTCTCTTTTCACACCCGATGAAATTAGCCCTATAGTGACTTGGTTTAAGAAGTATCCTAACAGAGCCATATGGTTAGCTGCTGATAGTGACTATCCAGCTCAGGGCAGTGAGACAGCACAGCACGCAGTGAACATGGTCCTAGAGGCTCTAGGAGCTAAGATAAGAATGGATTATGTCTCTATTGAAGATGAAGAAAGTAAGGCCATAAAAACTTATAGAGTCCTAGGGATAGTCAATCCTGACCCTGAAGTAGCTATTGTTGGATATGCTTGTGAAAAAGTTCTATTCCACGGTCCAGGCGGTGTTGCATGGATTGATGAAGCTGGTAATTGGCATAAGCTTACTAAAGATGATAAGCCAGATAATGTATACATCATAGTCACTACTAGTGATAAAGGAAAGGTCGCTGAACATCAAGCAGAACCTAGAGGTACTAGTGGGAAGGCTTATACTCCAGGAGAGAGTGGAGTCTTCACGTTAATGGCTGTTGAACTCATCAAGGTTGGTGAGGGTTATGGAAAGGTCATACTGTCTAGTGAGTCTCCCTATGGCGGTTACCAGCCATTAACTACTTGGATGTATTATGGCTTCGTCTTAAGTGGTCCACAGTTTGTCAGAAACGTAATACTATGGGCAACGGGCTACATGGGCGAGTTGAAGGGATATGAGAAGATAGTCAAAGAAGTCTCAGAGAAAGTTACAGAAGAAATAGAAAGTCTGAAAGAAAAAGTTGCTGAGTACGACAGCAAAATTGCCTCAGCAAACTCTACAGCTATGGCAGCTCTAGGCGTTGGAGTTATAGGTATAATCATTGGAATAGTCGCTATAGTCTTTGCTATGAAGAAGTCCTAAAATTGTAAAAACATTTTTTATCAAGTTTAACATTTTCATATTACCTTATTCTTTTGTCAGAATGAATCTGATCACAATGAACATCGCAAGTGATAGTCCTATTAAATAAGTCGCGGTAAACAGCGCAGCCGGAATAGCCAGCGATTCTACCATGTTCACGACTAATACCGGAACTGTCACGTCCCTACCCATAACTAAGAACGTAGCCCCAGTTTCGCCGAGCGAGTGGGCAAAAGCGAGAATTGATCCTGCAATTATTCCTCTCTTTATCAAAGGAATGGTGATGGTCTCGGCCATTACGTAAGGAGAGGCTCCTAGAGTCCTAGAGACCTCTTCTAGAGGTTCTAAGTTAGCGCTCTCATAAGTTGAGAGAGTAGTCTCAACTATTATTGGAACTGAGAACGTTATGTGAGTCAATATCGTTAACCACACACTAGGCTTAGCTAAGCCTAGCGCGCTCCAGAAGAGCAGTGAGGATAGTCCAAGGGAACTCGTGGGAATTATTAGTGGAATCTTTAGCAACGCCCTAATAAATCCCCCGTATTTAAACTTCACAATGACGAATAGCGCGAGCAGTGACATATAAGTCGACACTAGCGTTGATAAGAGCGCTACTAGTAAGGAAGTAATAGTAGCGCTGAGTATTTTCTCAAAGTAAGATGGTGGGCCAAACAAGTAGTAAACTACTCCGCCTTCTAGCTTACCCGTGTAAGGGTCTCTATCCCAATACTCAATAACGGTGAATAAAAGGGTAGTTAGAGGATAGATTACGAGCACGACTACTAAGAGCAGTGGAATTATGTCCTTTAACAGATAAAAGGGTTTAGGGAATGACCTCTCTAGCTTGAAAAGGAGGTACTCGAACCTCTTAAGAGGTAAAAGCTTGTGTCGTCTTACCCGTGTCAGGCGCTCTGCTGGCAGTATCAGTGCTAACGATATGATTACTAAGAGCGAGCTTAAGAGAATGGCTGGTTCTAGTTTGAATTCAAATACCCACTTAACTATGGCTATAGATGCCGTCACTTGAACTCCAGCTACTACCATGGTAGCGCCAGTTTCTCCTAAAGATCGAGTTAGCGCTAAAGTGACTGAGGAGAGAATGCTCGGCAATATCATTGGCAGCGTGACTTTTCTAAAAGTAGTAATAGATGAGGCTCCTAATGATAGGGATACTATTTCATACGCTTTCTCCACGGTCTTGAGAGCCGCGCTTAGAGTCTTGACTACATAAGGTAAAGTTAACGCCACATGAGCTAGTAGTATTAGTACTGGTACTCCTACGATTGGTAAGACGACATTGCTTTCCAGAATTCCTGACCAAGCTATTAGTATAGCGAATCCAAACCCTGAAGTCGGTAACACTAACGTTAACGTCACTACGTCCTCTACTAAGCTTTTTCCTCTAATTTCCTTTCTCGCTACAAGGTAAGCTAATGGCAACCCTATCAATAAATCGATAATAGTCGTCGTTATGGCTATCTTGAACGAGAAAGCCAAGTACCTTAGGATGTCTGCCCAATATGCACTTCCTATCAACGGGTTAAAGAATACTACTTCTATTATGCTTCTCCAGTTCATTAACACAAGTCCAGCGATATAGAGTGAGGGGATTAACACTATGACACATATTGAGGTTAACGAGAGCAGAGCTGAGAGATTTCTTAACCTTGATAACTTAACTTTGTATGTCAACGCCGTCACCTAAGCCTTCCTCATCACTTCAGTCCACACAGTTAGCATAGTTTCAAGGACTTCCCCTTTAGGAGGCTTGAATATTGGGACCTTGACCTCATACGTAACTCCATTATTCTCGTTAAACACGTCTTCGCTCAGAGCTACTGAAGGATTAGCTGGTCTAAATCCATGAGCTTGTGCCCTCTCCTGGATTTCAGGTTGAAGTAGGAAGTTTAGGAGTTCTAAAGCCGCGAATCTCTGCCAAGCGTTTACCCAATCGGCCTTCATTATCACGAAGGGGTGATCGCTCAATAAGGTTCCAAAACTAGGGTACACAGCTACTAGTCTCTGACCCCACTTCTTCCTAGCTTTAAGTGAATAATCAATGACTATGTTTTCATAGACTCCAAAGAAGCTTATAGTCTCAGGGCCACTGTCTGCAGCCCAAGCTCCAAAGAAGCCTGTGCTCTTTCCGTATCTCACAGCTCTACTTTCAATAGTTCTAACGAACTCCTTAATGCTCTTGTTCAAGATGTCGTCTACTGTTAACTCTTCAGGTCTCTTTCCAGTAGCTTCACAGAATTCTAAGAGGACTACCATCGTGCCCCCATTGCTAAGTAGCGGATCTGGGTGTCCCCACGAAAACTCTACTCCCTCTTTAGCTAACCTATAGAGGTCCTTAAAACAAGTCACGTTGTACTTAGAAACTAACTCCTCCCATCCAGCTATGACTACAGGCGAAAATACTAACGGGACCCACTGAGTAGCTATCTTATTTCCACCGTGCTTCTCTACCCACTTCTTATTCAAGTACGGAATCCATATGCTCGATGCAGGACTCCACACAGTAGGCTTAATAGTTCCGTGGAGTATGAGGTTAATAGTCTCATGAGTACCAGCTGGTATTAGCTCTACCCTAAGGTTCACCTTGTACTTCTCCTTAAAGTACCTTTCAAAGAGGGGGATCACTTCTTCTATCCAACCTTGTTTTTCACTTGAGTAAAGAAAAACTATGCTTAAGTTCTCTGGCATTTGAGCAGAAATCCCCTCCCTTCCTCGCCATGATTGATAATAAATCGACATGAGTGCAAACGAGAGTATTCCTAAGATGAAGCCGGTGTAGAGCATTAAGTAGCCACGTCTCGGTATAATCTTGACCACATTAACCACCTCTAAAGTTTAAGCAAAGTTACGTATAAACCCAACTTATAAAGTATATTGAGTCGCTGTTAAAATATTTAGGCCAAGAGAACACGTTGATCACGAGACCATCACAGCGACTTCTCTAAGCCTGTCACACGTATCCTCACATCTGTCAGCTACATTCTCAATGGCGTCTAAAAGACAAGCTAACATGACAGCTACACCAGGAGCTAAACCTGATGACTCCTTAATGAACTCACGTCTAGCGTCCTCGTACAACTTGTCTACCTCCTCTTCAAGTCTCTCAACTGAGTCGGCGACTTCGACTATGTAATGAGGACTTTCAAATATTCTGTCCAAGGCGCTCTTAACTCCCATTGTCGCCTTTAGAGTCACTTCAGCCATTACTTTACAGTGTTCCTTGATTTTGTTAGGAACATCATAAGGTAACAACACTATAGCTATTCTACAAGCCTCGTGAGCCCAATCCGCGATCCAATCAGCTTCCCTAATGACTCTCAGCAAACTACTTCTCTCTCCTGGTTCAAGGACTCCTCCCATTAAAGTTGCCACTATTTTCCTCCTAAGCTCATCAGCTTCCTTCTCTGCAGCAGAGACTCTATTAAATGTCCTTATTACAGAGTCTTTGTCACCCTTTTGCCAACTTTCTATCAAGTTTATTAGCCCTGAGACGGTCTCGACAGTTAACCTAGCATGTTCACGAATTAACTTTAAAAGGCGCTCCCTTCTCCTAGTGGAGAACCAACTCACGAACCTCTTGTTAATTTCATTCATATGCTATCGCCTTATCTAATCCCTCGCTAGGGTACTTGAAGACAGTAACTTTGTCTTCGCGTATATTTATGAATGTTTCATCTCCCTCATTAAGTATTCCTCCATGTATAGTCTTAACTACAAGTTCCATACCGTTCTCTAACCTAGCCACGTACCTAACGTACTTGCCTAAAAAGCTTCGGTCGACTATCGTAACTCTAAAAGAGTTCGCATTTGATTTGTGTTTGGAGATGGATATCATCTCGGGCCTTATGGCGAGAACTACTCTCTCTCCCACGCCATACTTAGAGTGACACTTCATAATTAACCCATCTACATCTACTAATGTTATGTCTTTTTTCTTTTCAATTATTTTACCGACTAAGAAGTTATTCTCGCCTCCAATGAACCTAGCTACGAAGGGATTTTGAGGGTTAAAGTAGAGCTCTTCAGGAGTCCCTACTTGAACTACCTTTCCCTTCCTCAGTACTGCTATCCTGTCTGCTATTACCATGGCTTCCTCTTGGTTGTGAGTAACGTGAATTGCTGTTAATCCTAAGTCCTTGATTAGTTTCCTCAGCTCAAACCTGAGCTCAACAGCACTTCTAGGGTCTACTGACCCTAAGGGTTCGTCTAATAGGAGTAATTTAGCTCCCGACGCGAGCGCTCGAGCTAAGGCTACCTTCTGTTGAAGACCTAAGCTAAGCTCCTCTGGAAAACTCCTCTTCCTGAAGCTTATAGAGAGAGTGTCGACTAACTCCTTTCCTATCTTGCTCACTTCAACGGGGTCGAGAGCTCTAACTTCAGGGCCATAAACGACGTTATCCCAGACGTTCATATGTGGAAATAGGTATATCTCTTGGAACATAAGACCTATTCCTCTTTCTTCTATGGGGACATCGTTTACTAACTCGCCGTTTATGTAAACGTCACCTTCATCTTGTCTCACTATGCCAGCTATTACCTTGAGGAGAGTGCTCTTGCCGCAGCCGCTGGGCCCAATGACGCAGAAGTACTCTCCATCGAGTACTTTAAGATTAACTTTGTTAAGGGCTATTATTCCATCATATCGTTTAGAGACAGATATTAGCAATACCTCTGGCATGCTTACCCCAGCGCTAACGCTTTCGTAAGTCCTTCTCGAGGGTATGGATAAACTAATGCTCTATCAGGCGGCAACTCTACGTAGACCTCACCGCTATGCCTCTTTACTTCCTCCACTAAGTAGCTCGGCATGTAGGACCTGAAAACCCTTCCATTTGGTAACTCGACTTCAACAACTAAGAACATTCCTAAGAACCTTGCGTCAATTATCCTCGCCTTATAGCTCTCTTCACTCCCTTTGAAGAACTTAACGTTCACGTCTTCCGGTCTGTACACTATAACTACTCTCTCGCCTATTCTCAGTTCGTCGCTCCTGACTCGAAGGTACCCTAGGTCATTAACTTCGACTTCGACGAAGCCGTCTTCACTCCTAATAATTGAACCCTCTAGAATATTTACCTCGCCTGAGAAGCTCGCTACGAACAAGTTAACTGGCCTTTTGTAGATAATTTCTGGAGAGCCGTATTGTTGGACTGTTCCTTTCCTCATTACTAATATCTTATCGGCTATCGACAGCGCTTCTTCGAAATTGTGAGTTACGTGGAGTACTGTTAATCCTAGTCTCTTAGCTAACTTCCTAAGCTCGTATCTGAGCTCTATGTTGAGCAGCAAGTCTAACGCGCTTAACGGTTCGTCCAGCAACAGTAACTCTGAGCCCGTAACTAAGGCCCTAGCTAGTGCAACTCTTTGTTTCATCCCTCCACTCAATTCACGGGGATAAGAGCGTCTTCTATGCCATAGACCGACTAAGTTCAGAGTAGCCTTGACTTTTTCTTTTATTTCATCCTCACTTAAACCCCTAGCCCTCAAACCATAAGCGACGTTATCGTAAACAGTCATGTGAGGAAACAGGGTAAAACCTGAGGGCATGTAGGCGAAGTTCCTCTCCTCAGGAGCAAGAGTTAGGACAGACTGTCCATCTACTACAACGTCGCCTGAGTCAGGTTCGATTAGACCAGCTATTACCCTTAGTAGTGTAGTCTTTCCAGCCCCTATAGGACCCGATATAACGACATAGTCTCCCTTATTAACAGAGAACGATACTTTGTCGAGGGCTTTGACGTATCCAAATCTCTTTGTTAAGTCTACAACTGTTAGTTCCTTCAATTGCTGTCCCCTAACTCAAATTGACTTTAAAGAACTCCAATATACGCATTATGTTGCTATTCTATATTGACCTTTAGAATATAAATACTCGAAAAATTACTCGTAATCATTTCAAATTTAACCCAAGTATTATTCTTAATAATTTTTATAAAAACCTTTTCACATGTAATGAATTCTTATGTTAGAAGTAAACGTTTATAAGTGTGTTTTTGGTATAATGATCAAGGGTATTAAAGTTGAAATTTGATAGGTTTTTCTCCCGATTAGCTCGCAGAATTAGAGCTTCTGAGGTTAGAGAACTCTTAAGTTGGGCTAAGAAGAGGAAAGTCATAAGCTTTGGTGGCGGTTTCCCTGACCCCGACTTGTATCCAGTTGACGAGTTGGCAGAGATAGCTCGAGATGTCATACTGACATATAGAGACAAAGCCCTCCAATACGGGACTACAGAGGGGTTAGACGAACTGAGGGAGGAACTCATTAAGTTCATGAGAGAACATGGGGTTAGAGTGCGAGGATTAGACAACATAATGATTACTAGTGGCAGTCAACAAGCTATCGACATCTTAGGTAGAATATTCATAGACCCTGGAGACGTGATAATAGTCGAGAAACCGACCTACTTAGCGGCTATTAACGCATTTAACCTTAGGTCTCCGAAGTATTACGGAGTCCCAATGGACAATAATGGAATGATAATCGAAGCTCTTGAGTCGACGCTTAAGAGAATTAAGAGGAAAGGAGAGAGAGTTAAGTTCCTTTACACTGTTCCAACAGCGCAGAATCCCACTGGAATAACTATGAGCGAAGAGCGTAGACATAGGCTAATAGAGTTAGCGGAAGAGTATGACTTCCTCGTAATTGAGGACAACCCTTATAGCTACATATTATTCGAACCTGTCAAATATGAGCACTTGAAGTCCCTCGACAAAATAGGAAGAGTGATACACTTAAGCACATTGAGCAAAGTGTTAGTCCCAGGACTTAGGATTGGGTGGGCAATAGCTGATGAAGAGATCATCAGGAAAATGATCTTAGCTAAACAATCGTTGGACATCTGTACTTCAACTCTTTCTCAGTACGTAGCCTATGAGGCTTTTAAGAGAGGACTTATAAACGAACAGCTAACAATTCTGCCCAAGTTTTACAGAAGAAAGAGAGATTTAATGATCAAGGCATTAAAGAAATATATGCCAGAGAGGACGCGTTGGGTTAAGCCCATTGGAGGGATGTTCATCTTTGTTAGATTACCAAAGATAATAGACACTAGAGAGTTACTTACAGAGGCGTTGGATAGAGGAGTGGGTTACATACCCGGGGACTCCTTCTTCATAGACAGAAGTGGGAGGAACACTATGAGACTGAACTTTAGCTATCCTAAAGTACACGAGATAGAAGAGGGCATCAGAATCCTAGGAGAGCTCTTTTGGGAAGAGTTAAATAAATACCCCCTCGCTAAGACTATAACTTAACAACGTATTGTAGAGATGTGAGAGCGTGATGTACGAGATACGCTTCCACGGACGTGGAGGACAAGGAGTAGTCACAGCTGCGACTCTCTTAGCTGAAGCCGCTGTCCTTGACGGTTTATGGTCTCAAGCCATACCATTTTTCGGAGCGGAACGAAGAGGAGCTCCTGTTGTTGCATTTACGAGAATATCCGATAAGCCCATTAGGATACACAGTCAAGTGTACAATCCCGACGCAGTAGTGATACTAGACGAGAAGTTGCTTCAACTTAGTGCTGTCCTCAATGGGCTTAAGGAGAATGGCGTTATCGTTGTTAATTCAAGTAATGAGCCGAACATTTTAAGGGAGTCTCCTTGGAGACTTTTCACAGTCGATGCAACTTCAATAGCATTGAAGTTAGGACTAGTATTAGCTGGTTGGCCCATCGTCAATACCGCTATGCTCGGAGCTATTGTAAAAGTTATTGGCATGGTCTCCATAAAGTCTGTAGAGACGTGCATTAAGAGAAAATGGAGAGGGAAAATAGGAGAGAAAAACTCATTAGCCGCTCGTCTAGCGTATGAGAACGTTAAAGAGAGGCGAGCGAGTTGAGTGAGAAAATAGCTCCCATTTCAATTCCGTCAGAGGGAGTTATGGGGAAAACTGGATTCTGGAGAACCTTTAAGCCCATCATAAACAGGGAGAAGTGCGTTAAATGTCTGCTATGTTGGCTTTACTGTCCAGAAGGCGCTATACTTAGGACTAATGACGACGACGTAATTGTGAACTATGACTACTGTAAGGGCTGTGGGATATGCGCTAACGAATGTCCTAGAAAAGCTATAGAGATGGTTATTGAGAGGTGAAAAGTTGGAGCGAGCAGTGTTAACTGGAAATTACGCAGTCGCATATGCCGTAAAACTATGTAGACCACAAGTTATAGCCGCTTATCCGATAACCCCTCAAACTTCAATAGTCGAGAAGATAGCAGAGTTTGTTGAAAGAGGAGAGCTTAAGGCTAAGTACATTCGAGTGGAGAGTGAACACTCAGCTATGGCTGCCGTTATTGGAGCCTCGGCTACTGGAGCTAGAGTTTTCACTGCGACTTCGAGTCAAGGTTTACTATATATGCACGAGGCCGTCTGGTCTGCAGCCGGCGCTAGGCTTCCGATAGTGATGGCTGTAGTAACTAGAGCTATTTTCCCTCCTTGGAGCATATGGACTGATCACTCAGACCTCCTAGATCAGAGAGATACTGGATGGATCATAGCCATGGCTGAGAACAATCAAGAAGTCTTTGACATGATAATTCAGGCTTACCGAATAGCTGAGGACGAAAGAGTACTACTTCCTATGATGGTAGGTCTAGACGCGTTTTCCTTAAGTCACACTGCATCTCCTGTAAACTTACTAAGTCAAGGTGAAGTTGACGAGTTCTTACCCCCTCGTAGAGCGTTTTCCTTCCTGTTAGACGTAGAGAACCCAGTAACTATGGGAAACGTAGCCTTTCCTGACCATTACATGGAGTTCAGGTATCTCGTGCAGAGAGCTATGGAGAGAGCTAAGGAAGTCGTACGAGAAGTTGAGGAGGAGTTCTACGAGATATCAGGTAGGAGGTATGGAGGATTAGTCGAAGAATACAGGTGTAGCGATGCAGACGTGATCTTGACCTTAATGGGAGCATGGTCTGGAGATGCAAAGGACTGCGTTGATGAGTTGAGAAAGGAGGGGTTTGATGTAGGAGTGTTGAGGATACGCTTCATTAGGCCTTTCCCGAGGGAAGAAATAAGGAGAGTGTCCTCAGGGAAAAAAGCTGTCATAGTTGTGGATAGGGATATTTCGCTTGGAGGGAGTGGAGTGTTATTCACTGAAGTATCCTCAGTTCTTCAACAAAGCAATGTTACTGTGAGGGGGTATATAGCTGGCTTAGGTGGTAGAGACGTTATAGTTAAAGACTTCAGTGATATGGTTAGGCGAGTTTACGCAGACCTAGAGTCAGGAGACAGGGAGAGTAGAGTTGAATGGTATGGACTTAAGGAGGTGAAATAATGGTAATTACAGTGAAGTCCCTCCCAAGAGAGGAGTATTTGTTGCCGGGAAATGCCTCATGCCCAGGCTGTCCATCAGCTTTAGGTCTTAGGTTATTAGGCAAGGCTTTAGGGAGAAATGTAATATTAATTGTGCCAGCTTCGTGTACCTCAATAATTCAAGGGCCTTATCCCAAGACCTCAATAAAGTTCCCTCTAATTAACGTCATATTTGCCTC
>Ga0180302_10000791_pt1 | contig 14535 bp, 14 predicted proteins | sample GuaBasSediGuay17_FD_121794 | JGI IMG/M metagenome (GOLD analysis project Ga0180302, IMG submission 121794) | Subseafloor sediment microbial communities from Guaymas Basin, Gulf of California, Mexico - Guay17, Core 4571-4, 12-15 cm | ecosystem: Environmental > Aquatic > Marine > Hydrothermal... | reverse complement strand
TGCGAAAAGCCATTTAAGGGATTATAGATTGAAAAAGTAAAGTTAGATAACCAATGTGAAAAGACCAAAGAAGGAATACTGAAACTCAGTGGTTCGATGCGAAAAGCCAGGCAATTTATAGTTTTAAAACTCATGTCATTTTTGCGGAAAGCCAAGGGAAGATTTTTGAAAACAAAATTGTATTGCGAAAAGCTATGGATCATTTTTTAACCTCCTTAGGTTGACGATGCAAAAAGCCAAGGCGTAGTTTTTCATCAAACCAGGCTCAAAGCCTGGTTTTTTAATAATTTTTCATCTCTCTAAAAAGAATTTTTCATTCAAAAACGGCGCATTAGACGCCGTTTTTTTTAAATTTTTAATTTTGGAAACAAAGTCTCAAGATACTTACTTATTTTGGGTCTATTAGAGGGCAAGAACAAAAAGCTCTTGAGAAAAAATTTCAAAGGCAAAAAATCTTTTTGTATTCGATTAACTTAAAAAATAAAAAAGCGGAGATTTACTCTCCGCTATTTTTTACTTAAGACAATATTCTTAAAGACCTCGCCATTCCTCCATTACTCCAAGCCAGCTCCAAAAGATCCTTTCAACAAATTGATAAAAGTTGCCTGCCCAGCCTGTGCCATTACATGCCTGGCATGGTTTTCCTTCTTTTTTTCCTGTTCCGCCACAAAACTCACATGGGAGAGGAAGTCCTTCTGAGGTTGTAAGTACTGGAATCCATCCTTTTCCGTTGCATGACTCGCATACCTCACATATTTCCCCTTTTTCAAGCCATCCTTTTCCTTCACAGTACTTACATTTTACTACTACAATATTTAGCATTTTTATCCCTCCTTTAAAAAGCGCCTTTTTTATATAAAAAATCTTGTCTTTTGTCAATCTCAAGGATAAGAGCTATAATGACTTTTATTGTAGTTTAGATATGGCATTTAGGTAAATAATTTCTTATATTTTGGCAAAAACTAAATAAAAAGATAAATTTTGTTTCTTGACAGAAAGAAAGATTTTGTTAAGTTTTTAAATAGTTCTTTTTTAAATTCAAAAATAAGTATCCTTTTGCGAAAAACCAAGGGTTTGGCTTTTTGTCTTGTATAGCAGGGTGTGTGTGTGAGAAACCATGTTGTTGATTTTTTGAAGCTTGGAAAAAATTAATGTGATTAAATTTTTTCAAGGTTCAGGTGCGGAAAGCCATGAGTGTTGTTTTTTCTTCAGACTTGCCTCTTTTGGCAAGTCTTTTTTATTTTTTGCTGAAATTCTTGAGCTTTTTTTAAGAAAATGATATCATTTTTCAATAAAGATAATTTTTCAATTTATGCCAGATCCAATTTCAAAGGAAAAAAGAGAAAAAATTGAAAGAGAAGAAAAAGAAATTAAAGAAATAGGGAAAGAGAGAGTGGAGGTAAGAGAGGAAATAGCAAACAAAGAAGAAATAAGAGAGGAAGAGGAAAAAGTAAAAGAGATTTTAAAGAGGATTGAAAGAGAAAAAGAGAAAAAAGAAAAAATTTTAAAAAAAGAGGAAACTGAAATAGAAAAAGAAATAGAAAGACTTTTAAATTTAGCAAAAAAAGAAGGAATAGAGAAAGCAATAAATGAAGCCTATAAAAAAGAGGATCCTTATTTTCTAGATCAATTTCATGATAGACTAAGTGAGTGGGTCAAAAAGGAGGGAATTGAATAAATTTTTAAAAAATTATGGCTCTTTTGTCTTGGCTTAAAATTTTAGCTTTGGCATTTCTCTTTCTTTTAGTTTTCTTTCTTTTATTTTTTCTTTTTAAAAAAAGAAGGCAAAAAAGACTTCTTTCTTCTCTTAAAATGAGTGTTTTTTTGGTAAGGCTTCCTCGCTATGAAAAGAAAGAAGAGATGAAAGATATAAAGTCTTTGATCGCGATGATGGAGCAGGTTTATGCCAATTTTTTATCTCTGCCTCGATATGGAGTTTTGAAAAGATTTTTCTATGGAACTCCAAGAGTAGCTTTTGAAATTGCCTCAGAGACTGGAGGAAGTGATATTTCTTTTTATGTAGCAGTTCCAGTTGAAATTGAAGGGGCGCTGGAAAAATATATTCAGGGAGTTTATCCTGGAGCGGTAGTGGAAAAAATGGAAAAAGATTATACAATTTTTGAACCCCAGGCTAAAGTAGCTGGTAGTTTTTTGGTTCTTAAAAGATCTTACTTTTTTCCAATCAATACCTACAAAAACCTTGAGAGCGATCCGATCTCAACTATTAGCAATGCTTTAAGTAAAATTCGTCCTGATGAAGGAGCTGGGATTCAGATTGTTTTAAGACCAACTCAATTTTCAATAAAAGAAATAGGAGAAAAGATTCTCTCAAAATTAAGAGAAGGAAAGGAAATGGAGGAAGCAATGAAAGAAGTAAAGACAGGACTTTTTTCTCAAATTTTTAGTGCTTTTTTTGAAGCAATAAAAACTTCTCCTCAAAAGCAAAAAGAAAAGGAGGAGAAAGAAAGACTTGAGAGGAAAACTCCAGATGAGGCAACAATTCAGGCAATTCAAAGTAAAATTCAAAAGCCAATATTTGAAGCAAACATTAGATTAATTGGGGTAGCAAAGACTCAAGGCAGGGCTGAAGAAATTTTGTTCCATCTTGAAAGTGCCTTTTCTCAATTTTCTTCAAGTTTTAATGGTTTTGTTTCTCAAAAAATAAGGAGAAAAAGAAGCCTGAGAAAATTTATATATGATTTTATTTTTCGAAATTTCTCTTGCAAGTATGCAAATATTTTGAATTTAGAAGAGTTAAGCAGTATTTTCCATTTTCCTCTCTTTTATCTTGAGACTCCTCATATAAAGTGGACAAAAACAAAAGAAGCTCCTCCTCCAGCTGAGCTTCCCTCAAGTGGGGTAATTTTGATTGGAAAGACAATATATCGGGGAGAAGAAAAAGATGTGTTTTTTGCTTCAAGAGCTGATAGAAGAAGACATTTCTATATTGTAGGTCAGACTGGTACCGGTAAGACTACTCTTTTGAGAGAAATGATTCGTCAAGATATTGAGAGAGGAGAAGGGGTGGGAGTGATTGATCCTCATGGAGATTTAATTGAAGACACCCTGGCCAATATTCCGAAAGAGAGAGCGGAAGATGTGGTCTTGTTTGAGCCATTTGATACAGAGAGGCCAATGGGACTCAATATGCTTGAATGGGAAACCCCAGAGCAAAAAGATTTTGCGGTTTCGGAAATGATAATTATTTTTTCAAAACTCTTTCCTCCCGAAATTATTGGACCAATGTTTGAGCATTATATGAGAAATGCAATGCTTGCTTTGATGGCGGATAAAGATAATCCAGGGACTTTGGTAGAGATTCCTCGAATTTTTACTGATAAAGAATTTATGAAAAGTCGCTTGGAGAAGGTTACCGATCCTTTGGTAAGAAATTTTTGGGAAAAAGAATGGGCTCAAACAACAGGGGCTACAAAGTCAGATATGCTTGGATATGTAGTTTCTAAAGTTGGAAGATTTGTAGAAAATGAGATGATGAGAAATATTATTGGCCAAAGCCGTTCCAGTTTCAATTTAGAAAAAATAATGAATGAAGGAAAAATATTTCTTGCCAATTTGTCAAAAGGATTGACAGGAGAACTTAACAGTTCGCTTTTGGGATTGATTTTGGTGTCAAAACTTCAAATAGCAGCTATGAAAAGGAGCAAAATTCCAGAAGAAGAGAGGAAAGATTTTTATCTCTATATTGATGAGTTTCAAAATTTTACCACCGACTCAATTGCTGTCATTTTATCTGAAGCAAGAAAGTATAGGCTTAATTTGATTTTAGCTCATCAATTCATTCCCCAACTTACAGAAGAGATAAAAAATGCAGTTATTGGAAATGTAGGCACAATTGGTGCCTTCAGGGTAGGAGCAATTGATGCAGAGTTTTTAGAAAAGCAATTCGAGCCTGAGTTTTCAAAGTTTGACTTAATAAATTTAGACAATTTTCAATTAGTGATCAAAATGATGATTAATGGCAAAACTTCTTCTCCTTTCAAAATCAAGACTCTTCCTCCAAAGCCAGGTAACAGAAAATTGGTTGAAGCAATTAAAAAATTGTCAAAATTAAAATATGGAAGGCCAAAAGAAGTTGTAGAAAGAGAGATTATGGAAAGGTCGAAATTAGGTATTTAAAATTTTAAGGTTTAATTAACTTTCATATGGAAAAAAGAGAAAGAGAAGAAGAGAAAAGAATAGAAGAAGAGAGGGTGAAAGAGGAGAAAGAAGAAGGAAGAGAAGCAGAGAAAAAAGTTGAGGAAGAAAGAGAGAGGGAATTTAGGAAAAGAGAAGAAGAAATTATTATTTCTGAATTGGAAAAAGAAAGGGAACTTTGGAAGACTTCTTTCTCTTTTTTGAAAGAGAGAGAAAAATTTGAAATAGAGCCGGAGCTTTTCAATGAAATAAGAAGGATGCTGGAGGAAAAAGAAAGAGAGATTTATATTGAAGCTGGAAGAGAATGGCTTCGAGAGCAGGCAAGAAAGTTTCCAAAAAAATATCCTGAGCTTTCGATTTTAACTCCAGAGGAGATTGAAAAAATGAGTGAAGGAGCTATTTATGAGTTTCTTCGAGACAAGAGAGAATTTTGGAAAGAGGTAGAAAAGGATCCTCAACTCCAAAGACTCTCGATAATAAAAAAAGCAGTTGAAGTTGAAGGGAGATTTCTTTCGCCAAAACTTAAAGTTGTTCTTTTTAAGATGGCAGAAGGAGAGCTTAAGGAGAAACTTTGGGAGAAACTTTTTGGAAAATCTTTAGATGAAGCAAGCGAGGAAAAAGTAAGTGAAGAACAGGGAGGAGTAAAAAAATATGGATTTGTAGAGTCAAAACTAAAAGAATTTAAAGAAGAAAAACTGGAAGAATTTTTGGGAGAGGAACTGGAGGATCTTGAGGGAGAAGAAAAAGAAGAATATATAAAAGCAAGATTAAATCAAATTCGACAGCAAATGGAGAAAAATTTAAAGATGCCTTTAAGAGAAGAAGAAGTTATTGCTTTGCTTTATGAAGGATTTTCTCCAGAAGATCTGCTTTCAATGAAAAAAACTTTTTTCACCAAAAAGATCAAGGTTAAAACCAAAAAAAGAAAGATTTCAAAAGAAGGCTTTGAGGAAATTATCAATCGAGGGAAAGAAAGTTTCGAAGAAGAAGTTAGAAAGAAAAGAGAGGAACTGGAAGAAGAGTGGGAAAAGCTTAAGGCTCAAAAAAAGGAGGAAATTTTGGGTGAAACCGATAGAAAACTTGCTCCTGAGATTGTAGAGCTTTGTATTGAAGAAATAAAAGACAAACTTTTAGTAGAGATATTGACAAAAGAAATCGAAAAAGATCGAAGAAGAAAAGAATGGATTGAAAAAGAATTTGAAGGCGAAGGAATAGATATCGCTCAGCTTTTGAGAGAAGCAAAAAAAGAAAGTCAGGAGCTCAAAAAAGATTTTGAGGAAGACAAAGATAGAATTATTGAGCTTTTGAAAAAAGTTAAAATTTTAGCCGAAGAAGTAGCTTCTCAGCTTTTTGAGAAGATTCCACCAAAGGAGAGAGAAAGATATGAGAGAAGTTTAAAAGAAAAGAAAAATCTTTTTGTAAGCTTTATTCTCTGGTTGGTTGACTTCATTGTGAGGGTTATTGAAGGAAAGGAAATAAAAACTAAAATTAAGGAATCAAAAGAATAAAAATTATGCCTTACTTTTTGCTTAGCAATGCTTCTCTCGAAAAATTAATCAAGGATGCCCCGATCAGAGAAGAACAGAAAGAGAAACTTCTTGAGAAATTGCCTTATCTTGAAAAAGAAGATAGGATAAGACTGGTTAAAACTTTAGTGAGTATTATTCTTCTTGAAGAAGAAAAAGAAAAAGAGATAAAAGATTTAAAAGAAAGCCAGTTTGAAGAAATAGTTTAAATCAAAGTCAAAAAAGCCTTTGCTTTTTAATTAAAGTAAAGCTTTCAAAAATTGATAAGGTAGAGAGTTTTTTATGATTCAAAATAAAAAATCCGCCCCTAGATTGGCTGGGTAAGTTAAATTTTTTAAAGGTTCAAAAAACATTAAAAACTTACCCAGCCAATTCAGAGGCGGAAAATTGAAGTTATTGTTTTTTTAAGATCAAAAACCTTTTTAACAAATAAATTTTTTTTGTCAAGAAAAAAAGCAGGAAGACTTCCTGCTTTTTAGATACCAAGTTTATCTAAAAATCTTTCAATTCCTGCCATTACTGTTCGAGTTATTTGCCAATCCCACCATTTATCTAAAATAAGAGAGATTAAAAGAGCAAAAGGGATTTCAATAAGGAAGATTGCCAGAAGCAAGACAAGAACAGTTGGAACCACAAATGCTTCTGTTAATGTTTTTAAAAATGCTTTTCGAAATCCCATTTTTATCTTTCACCTCCTTTTCAAAAAACCGCTATTTTTTTAGCAAATTCATTCTCTTCTTTCAAGAGCTTTAGTTAAAGTTTCCTCATCTGCATATTCAATTTCTCCTCCAGTTGGAAGCCCCATCCCAAGGCGCGATATTTTAACTGAAAAAGGTGAGAGAATTCTTTCCAGGTAATCCATTGTTAATATACCATCCCGAGTAGGGTTTATTGCCAAAATAATTTCTTTTGGTTTCTTTTTTTCGATCCTCTTTTTGAGTTCTTCAATTCTCATCTTACCAAGAGGGTTTTCTTTCAAAAATTCAATTTTTCCTCCAAGAATAAAATAAAGACCTTGATATTTTTTGATTTTTTCAATCTGCCACAAGTCAGTTTCTTTCTCAACTATACAAAGAAGGTCTTTATTTCTTTTTTCATCACGGCAGATAGGGCAAAGAGTTTCTTTTTCATCTTTTGGCGAAAAAGGATTGAAACACAGTTCACAGAGTTTTAAATTTTTCTTTAAAGCCAAAATACTTTGGCAAATTTCCTCGATTTTATTTTCGGGTAGAGAAAGAAGATAAAGAGCAAATCTAGTGGCTGTTCTTTCGCCAATTGTCGGAAAGTCAGAAAAAATTTGAATAACTTTTTTTATTTCTTCAGGAATCATAGAATTTTTTAATAAGCCTCCATTTCTTCTCCATAACCTGTTTCTAATTCTCTAAAGCTCACACAATTTTGGTCAAAATAAAGTTCTACTTTTCCAATAGGACCATTTCGGTGTTTAGCAATAATGATATCAGCAATATTTTGGCGAGGAGTAGTTGGTTTGACTCTATCTTCTCGATAGATAAATAGGACAACATCTGAGTCTTGTTCAAGGCTTCCACTTTCTCTTAAATCGGAAAGTCTTGGTCTTTGATCGGGTCTATGTTCGACTGCTCTTGAAAGCTGAGAGAGAGCTAAAACAGGTACATCAAGTTCTTTAGCTAAAGACTTAAGAGAACGAGAAATTTCAGTTACTTGCTGAACTGGAGAGTCGCTTGGATTTCGAGCTTGAATAAGCTGAAGATAGTCAATAATTATCAAGTCCAGTCCTTTTTCTGCTTGAAGTCTTCGAGCCATTGCCCTCATTTGGAGAACAGTCGAAGAAGCTGCATCATCAATATAAATTGGAAGCTGAGATAAGGTTTCCAAAGCTCTTCTAATTTTTGCAAAATCTTCCTCTTCTGATAATTTCCCAGTTCGAAGTTTCCAAAGAGAAACACCAGCTTCAGCTGCAATTAGTCTATCAATAATCTGTTCTTTTGACATTTCAAGTGAGAAAATTCCAACTGGGTGCCCTGCTTTAGCAGCTGCTCGGGCAATATCTAAAGAAAGACTAGTTTTTCCAAGACTGGGACGAGAAGCAAGCAAGATTAAGTCTCCTTTCTGGAGTCCAGCTAAAATATCGTCCAAATTAGAGAATCCAGTTGTAACCCCTCTTAAATGTCCTTTTTTTGAATGAATTCTATCAATTCTTTCAAAGGCTTGATTAAGTTCATCTTTAACCGGAAGAAAAGTTTGAGTTAAAGATTTTTGAGAAATCTTAAAAATTTTTCTTTCAGCTTCATCTAGAATCAGATCTACATCTTTTGCTTCCTCAAAGGCTAAGGAGGAAATTTCTTCGGCTGCTTTTATAAGATCTCGAAGAACTTTTTTCTCTCTTACTTTTTTTGCATAGGTTAAAAGATGGGCGGGAGTAGGAACAGTAGATAAAATTTCTGAAAGATAACTTGCTCCTCCTATTTCATCAAGTTGTTTTTTTTCCTCAAGACGCTGAGTTAAAGTTAAAAGATCGATAGGCTCATTTCTTTCAAAAAGATCTACCATGGCTCTGTAAATTAAAGCATGGGCAGTTTTATAAAAATCATCAGGAGAAAGAAAATCAATTACTTTTGTAATTCCTTCTTTATCCAACATCAAACAAGCCAGAAGAGCTTTTTCTGCCTCAATACTTTGAGGAGGAATTTTGGTCTTGTCCTCGGCCATAAAAGCTTTAATGATTATAAATCACTCCTTTTTAAATTTCAAATTTGATTAATCTTTTTTATTTTGGGGCCTTCTTTTGTGTCTTCAATTAAATAGCCCATTTTTTTCAATTTTTCTCGGATTGCATCTGCTTTTTCCCATTCTTTTTTTCTTCGATATTTTTCCCTTTGCTCAACTAGCTTTTTTACCTCTTGAGGAATTTTTAATTTTTTAACTTTTTTGAGCCTTAGTCCAAAAATCTTGTCAAATTCTAGAACAATTTTTTCTTTTTCCTTGTTTGAAAGTTTTTCGTCTTTAATCACTTTCCAAAGAAGTGCCAGAGCCTTTGGCGTATTGAGATCGTCATTAATAAAAGTTAAAAAGTCGTTCAAATATCTCTTTGCCCTTTTTGATATTTTTTTAAGACTTTTTTCTTTCTCTGACTTTTCTCTTATTTCCCTAAATTTTTCTTTCAGCGAGAAAAGAGCATTTTGGGCTGATTTTAAACTTTCCCAAGAAAAACGAAGCTGAGAGCGATAATGAGAAGTAAGGCAGAGATATCGAAAAGAAAGGGGATCAAATCCTTTTTTAATTATTTCCCCAAGAGTAATAATATTACCTTTTGATTTTGCCATTTTTCCTTCCTTCAATAAAAGAAATTCACCATGAAGCCAAAAACGAGCTAGTATTTTTCCAAAAGCAGCCTCGGCTTGAGCTATTTCATTTGTATGATGAATTAAAATATGATCTATTCCTCCACAGTGAATATCAAAAGGTACTCCCAAATGCTTAGCACTCATTACCACACATTCTGTATGCCAGCCAGGAAATCCTCGTCCCCAAGGAGAATCCCATTCCATTTGTCTTTTGACGCCTTTTGGAGTAAATTTCCAAAGAGCAAAGTCGGTTGGACTTTTCTTTCCTTCAACCATTGGAATTCGAGCATATTTTTGAAATTCTTTTAAGTCTTTTTTTTGAAATATTTTTCTCATTTCTTCTGGCCAAAGTCTTCCATAAGTTTTAAGTTTTGAGGTATCAAAATAAATCCCATCTTTAATTTTATAAGTAAACCCTTTTCTCTCTAAGATTTTTATGAAATCAATTTGGTCTTTTATATAATCGGTAGCCTTGCACCAAATATCTGGACTTTTTATATTTAAAAGCGAAAGATCTCTCTTGAAAGCTTTTGTATAAAATTTTGCAATTTCCCAAGCAGTTTTTCTTTCTTTTTTTGCTTCTTTTTCGATTTTATCCTCCCCTGTGTCGGCATCAGAGGTTAAATGCCCCACATCGGTGATATTCATGACATGTCTGACTTGATATCCATTGAAATAAAGGACTCTTTTTAAAATATCTTCAAAAAGAAAGGTTCTTAAATTTCCAATATGAGCATAAAAATAGACGGTGGGTCCACAAGTATAAAGGCCCACCTGTTTTGCTCGGATGGCTTTAAATCTTTGCTTTTTTCGCGACAAAGTATTAAAAAGCTGAATCATATTTTTCTTTAATAATAAATCTAAATTTATCTTCTGGCAAGTTTTGATTTTTTAAAGGCGGTGTGTTAATATAAAAAGACTTTTTATTATGAACCCAACAATAAAAATTTTCCTTTTGGCTATGACTCCAATTGGTGAACTTCGTTTATCTCTTCCTCTAGCAATTGAATATTATAAATTGTCTCCTGAAGTTGCCTTTTTTGTTTCTTTTGTAGGAAATTTGGTTCCTCCTTTTTTTCTTTTAAATTTTTTGGAAATTTTTTCTCATTTTCTTTCAAGGAAGTCGAAAAAATGTCAAAAGTTTTTTCTTTGGCTTTTTTCTTTCACAAGAAAAAGACACCAAGAAAAAATTGAAAAATATAAATCACTAGGTCTTCTTTTTTTGGTGGCTCTTCCTTTTCCTTTAACAGGCGCTTGGACAGGATCTTTGGTAGCTTTCGTTTTTGGTTTCCCAAAGAAAAAGGCGTTTTTTCTTATTGCCCTTGGAATATTTTTGGCAGGGCTGATTGTTCTTTTTACTTTAAAAATTGGAATTGAAATAAAAAAATATTTTGGTAGTTTGAGCCTGGTTTTTCTTTTCTTGATGATTTTTGCTTTCTTTTTTATTAAAAAATATAAGAGATTATAAAAAATTTATGGCTCTTGTTCTTTATCGAAAATATAGACCAAAGACTTTTTCTGAAATTGTAGGCCAAGAGCATGTGGTTGAGACTTTAAAAAATGCGATTTTAAGTGAAAGAGTTGGACATGCCTATCTTTTCTATGGACCAAAAGGAACCGGAAAAACTACCATTGCTAGGCTTTTGGCCAAAGCGGTTAATTGTTATAAAGTTCAATCATCTTCACCTCCCAAGACTTATGAGCCATGTAATCAATGTGTTTCTTGCGTTGAAATAAATGAATCAAGATCAATGGATCTGATTGAAATTGATGCAGCTTCTAATCGAGGAATTGATGAGATAAGAAATTTAAAGGAAGGAATTAATTTGGTACCTTCAAAATCTAAATATAAGGTCTATATTATTGACGAATGTCATGAACTTACAAGAGAAGCTTCGAATGCTCTTTTAAAAACTCTTGAAGAACCCCCTCCTCATGTAATTTTCGTTCTCTGCACAACAGAGTATGATAAAGTTTTGCCTACTATTGCTTCAAGGTGCCAAAGATTTCAATTTAAAAAATTGAGTTTAGCTCAGATTGTAAAAAGACTTTCTTATCTTTGCGAAAAAGAAAATGTAAAGGCCGAAAAACCGGCTTTGGAACTCATTGCAAGAAGTGCTGAGGGCTCAATTCGAGATGCAGAAAGTCTTTTGAATGAGATGATAAATCTTGAAGATGAGGTAATTACCACCGAGGAAGTGAAAGCTCTTCTTGGAATTGTTGGAACAGAACCAATAATGAAAATATTGGAATTAATGATCAAAAAAGACAAAAAAGAAGCAATAAACTTCCTTTTGGAGCTTTTTGAGAAAGGAATGAGTCCTGATAGTTTTTGTAAAAAAATTATTGAATATCTTTCAAATCTTCTTTTAGTAAAAATAAGTCCTCAACTGATAGAAGAAAAATTTACTGAAGAGGAAAAAGAAGCTTTAAAAAAGCAAGGCCAAGATCTTTCAATAGTTCAATTAAAAGAGATTATAAAAATCTTTCTTGAAGCCCAAAATCAAATAAGATGGTCTGAAAATTCTCAAATACCTCTTGAGCTTGCTGTAGTTGAAGCCATTGATAAAATAAAAATCCTTGAAAAGCAAGGAAAAAAATAGTAAAATTTAAAAGATTGCGGGGTGGTGTAATTGGTAACACGCCGGCCTTTGGAGCCGGAGAGTCCAGGTTCGATCCCTGGCCCCGCAGCTTATTGAGATTTAATAAAAAATAACCCCATTTTGGGGTTTTTTATTTTTTGAAAAATTTGTTAAAATTTTTTCTATGTTAAATTTTAAAGAAAAAGCATTTTCTTTAATTGAAATGATTGTTGCTATAACAATTATTAGTCTCTTGATGAGTGTTGTTGCTGTTTCTGTTTGGCGAGAGAAAGAGAAAGCCAAAAAAGCTAGAGCTTTGGCTGATATTGATGGAATTTACCAAGCTATTTTGATTCTCGGAGAGGATACAGGCTTTTGGCCAGGAAAGAAGAAACCCTATAAAACAGAATGTGGTGCTTCGGGAAATGAAATTTGTGGTGATGGATGCTCGATTTCTTTAAGCGATTGTGAGGCTGGTCTTTTGTGCAATCCTGCTCCTCCCAACGACTATCCTAACTGGAAGGGACCCTATCTTTCTCATCTTCCCAAAGATCCTTGGGGAAATGAATATTTTTTCGATACTGATTACTATGTAGATAGCAGATGTGTAGCCGTTGTTGGCTCTTATGGTCCCAACGGAGTAGGACTTAATCAATATGACTCAGATGATTTAATAAAAATCTTGCCAACAGAATAGTTTACTCTTTCTTTTTAGTTACAACTCCAGAAAAAATAAATATCATACCAAGACTGGCCAAACCGCTTGCTAAAATTAGAGGTGGAAGAGTGGGGGAGGAGCCAGCAATATAGTTTAAAATAGCTGCTCCCAAAAGGAGCAAAAACCCAATTCCGATAAAATAAGATCGCTTTTTTACAAATTTATCCTTGGTAGAAACTGCTTGTCTTAAAAAGAAAAAGATTAAAAACAAAAGAGTACAAAGAAGAAAAATTCCATCTTTTGCTCGAAGCCAAGGCTTTTTGCTGAAGGGAGTTAGGTGAAAAAAACTTCCATGAGTTATGAGTTTTGAATTTTCAAAAAATAAAACTATTGAAAAACAGGAAAAGACCAAATAAAGAATTAAAATGCTCATTACAATTTTTTCAAGTTTTTCTTTTCCTATTATCCCCAAGATTACTTTAAACTGAAAAATAATTACAAAAGCAGCTGGAATAGGAGCTGTGATTTGAATGGCAGAGAGAAAAAGAATATTTTTGATACCAAGAAAATACAAAAGATCGGGCAAAGTTAAAATTAAAAAATATAAAGAAAGAAAAGAAAAAGAATAAGTAAAATTTTGAAGAAATTTATTTTCTTTTTGAGTTGAAAGAGCTTTCCAAAGTTTTATAGTTAAAGCAAGACAAACAAGAAAAGAAATGCCATTACCAATAGCTATAATCGGGACCATAAATGAAAATTAATTTCTCTTAAACCTATTTTGATTATACAACAATTAAACCTTTATGGAAAGGGTTTTAGACGAGCAAATGAAGATTGGCTAAATTTACATTTAAAAGACCAGCTTTTTTTGCTGCTTCAAAACATTCAAAAGCCAATTTTTTTGAGACTAAAGGAAGATCTTTCATTAAAAACTGAGGAGAAAAAGCAAGAATTGAATAAGGGATTTCAGGATCAAGAGAAGCTATAAAACGAGCAATTTTTTCGATTTCCTCTTTTTCTACATATCCTGGTACAATTAAAGTCGAAGCTACCAAGAAAGGCTTTTTTGCTTTTTTCAAATAAGTTTTGGCAATAAATTCAAAATTTTCTAATGTGTTTTTATTTGATACTCCAGTTAAAGCAAAATGTAAATTTTCATTAAAGGCTTTAAGATCAAATTTAATTATTCCTTGGGAAAAAAGAGAATATTGAGCCATCTTTTTTATAATTTCCCTTGAAGCTCCTCCATTTGTTTCAAAGCAAATTCTAATTCCTTTCTTTAAAGCAAAATCGCAGATTTCTCTTACATGAGGAAATTGAGGCGAGGGATCTCCTCCAAAAAAGCAAATGCAAAAAGTAGTAGGTTTAATTTGGGCTATAATTTCTGAAGCAGAAAAGGAAGGAGAAAGATTTTGGCTTAAAAATCGAAAATGCCAATTTTGACAAAAAAGACAATCAAAACTGCAGCTTCCATAAAAAAGAGCCAAATTTTCCATTGAGGTCATTTTTGATCCTTCACAAACAAATGAAGCCACACAATTTGTAGGAAGAGGATCGAAATACCACTCAAGAATTCCTCTCTCTTTGTCTCCAGCCAGTCTTTTTAATTTCCCTTTTTCGTTCTTTTTCATTCCACAAAAACTAATTTCATCTTCTTTTAGCTGGCAGCGATTAAGGCACTGCTCGCATTTTACCCCAGATTTTGAAGAGGGTGGAGGATAGGGAAGAGAAAAAGGTTCTCGAGCTAATTTGTGGGCTTTGAGAATATATGGATAAGCCTTTTTGGGGAAATTAATAATACAATCTCTACAGCATTTGAGGGCTGAAGATATAACTTTGATTTCTCTTTTACAGATTTGACATTTCATCTTTTAAATTTTACAAAAATAGGAGAAAAATGAAATAACACTTTAGAAAAAGGGGGTTTTTTCAATGCTCTTTAAAAGCAGAGAAATATTTTTATTTCTCCTTGTAATAGGTGCTTTGAATTTGTGCACATTCCTTTTAAAAGAGGAGAAAAGACCAGAAGGAGAAGAGATTTATCTTCAAGAGAAAATAAAAGAAAAATGGTTTCCCTATGAAATAAAAGAGGAAGGAGGCAAGCATATTCTTGAAATATTTCTGCCAAAAATGAGAATTTATTTTGCAAAAGAGAAAGCAAGTGTTGGAGTGGACAAGAAAAGAATTCAAAAGTCTTATTTTTCTTTGAGAAAAAATGAGAAAATAGTTTCTTGTTTTCTTCCTTTAAAAGGAGAATATTTTCTCTTTCCAATTGAGAAAATATATCT
>Ga0180302_10000790_pt1 | contig 14548 bp, 12 predicted proteins | sample GuaBasSediGuay17_FD_121794 | JGI IMG/M metagenome (GOLD analysis project Ga0180302, IMG submission 121794) | Subseafloor sediment microbial communities from Guaymas Basin, Gulf of California, Mexico - Guay17, Core 4571-4, 12-15 cm | ecosystem: Environmental > Aquatic > Marine > Hydrothermal... | reverse complement strand
GCAACATATTCGAGAAGCCTGTGCCCGTTGAGGTGGCACCCTTCGCCTGGCGTAGGGTCGTTAAGGACCTTAAACGCTTCGGGTCTGCCAGACTCAGGGTGAGTGGTAGTGGTAAGTACGGTCCTGTAGTTACGGACAATGGAACCTTGATACTCGACCTGACCGTGGAGGCCGATATAGAGCCCTCTAGACTCGAGATAGAAGTAAACTCGGTTCCGGGGGTGTTCGAGAACGGAGGTTTCGCGATCCGTAAGCCCTCCAAGGTTCTCATAGGCACGCGGGAAGGCGTTAAAATTCTTGCATAGAGACCTAGCCGCTCTTCCCATCCGTAGCTTCATGCGTCGAACTGCGTCTCTCCGTATCCGCCACGGACGGGCTCATCGTGGCCCCCGCTGAGCCGCCTACGGGAGCCTTGCTCCCCTCGGGAACCCAGCGGTCACCGCTAGACCCGTAACGCTGGGAGCCTATAAGTCTCGGGGCGGAAAGACGCGTTACGATGTGGAGAGCTACAACCTAGTGTTTCAGCCCTTGCGGAAACCGGGCTCTCAGTAACGCACTTTAAATACACTGCACCGGCTTATCTGTTAAACGAGCTGGCTACGGGTGCAGATAATGGTTGAGATAGACCCCGAGACGCTGAGGCAAGTTAGAGAGATTTTCGGGAGGCTAGAGAACCCCGTGAAGCTAAGGTTCTTTAGGCCTAAGGGTGAGTGCAAGTTCTGTGGAGAGACTGAGGAAATCCTTAGGATACTCACAGGTCTCTCTGATAAGCTAAGCGCAGAGGTTAGCAGTGAGGGGTCGCCCGAAGCGGCTAAGTACGACCTTCCTCTATATCCTGCTCTTCTGGTTCACGGTAGGGAAGAGTACAATGTCAGGTTCTTCGGAATACCGGCTGGCTACGAGTTCGGAGCGCTTGTGGAGGATATTCTCGACGCATCGAGAGGAGCGCCCTCAATGAACCCTCTGCTCAGGAAAATAGTGAGTGAGAAAATAAGGCGGCGGGTCAGGATAATGGTCTTCGTCACTCCAACGTGCCCCTACTGCCCCCTTGCAGTGAGGGCGGCGCACAAGGTAGCGATGGCTAATCCCCTGGTATATGGAGACATGATCGAGACTATGGAGTTCCCTGACCTAGCTAATAGGTACGATGTATTCACGGTCCCAAAGAACGTGATACAAATTGATGAAGAGGACGTGCTGGAGTTTGAGGGAGCTGTGCCTGATGCCTATCTCATCGCACGGATTTTGTCAGCACTGGGCGAGGAGATACCCCCCGAACTCAAGAGAGCAATGCCGTATGGTTATTTATGAATATCATGAGGCTGCAGGGTTATGAAGTCATTACGCTCGCACTGAATAACTCGGTTATTGCATCCCTGAGCTTCCTTGCGGCCTCAACTTTTTCTCGCGAGGGCTCCTCTACTGAGAGCACCAGAATGCGCTTCTTAAGCAGGGGCTCTAGGTAAATCACATGCTTGTCAACGACCACCTTCAAACCCGTTACCGTTAGCCTATTGGGAGTTATGTTCTCGGCGATAAAATCCAGCGCTCTCTGCATGCTTAGGTAGTCTGGGACGTCCACTATTTCCTCGTGAATAGGCACCTCAGGGAGTTCGTCGACAAGAGTCGAGAGTCTCCTATCCTGGCTGGCAAGTATCTCCATCATTCTGCCCAGAGCGACTAAGCCGTCCGGCGACATGGAGAAGCCTGTGAAGATGTGCTCCCCTTTGTCAGAGCCTCCGTATGAGGCCTTAACTCTCCTAGCCTGCCTGGATATGTCCCCCGGGTAGCCGCGCACTCTCACGACTCTCAAATGCTTGCTCTCCGCGACCTTGTCTATTATGCTCGATGCCGTTACCGTTGTCACCACCGTTGATCCCGAAGGCAGGAAAGAGGCAAATAGCGCTATTGTCTTATCAGGAGGCATGATTCTGCCTTTGTCGTCCACGAACACAGCCCGACTCGCATCAACACAGAAGGCGACTCCGAATTCGGCCGATGCCGCCCGCACCATACGGGCTAACCTCATAAGAGCTACGGGCGAGGGTAGGTGCCTAATTCCCTTTTTCGCCTGCGGCTTATGGGCGTTTAGCGTAGTGGCGTCCACTCCAAGCTCCGAGAAAATGTAAGGTGCGACGTCGGCCGTGGGGCCGAAGTTGAGATCAGCCACGATGCTGAGCCTCCTGTCGGATATCAACGTAGAGTCTAAGAAAGACGCGAGCGAGGCTACGTATATCTCATGGATGTACTCCGCGTACGTGACCCACCCTATTCTCTCGGGGAGAGTCCTCACTATGTGCTTGGTCTCGAAAAGCCTCATTAAGTTGGACAAGCGCTCGTGACTGAACTCTATGCCTAGGTAGTCGAGCAGCTTTATCACTATCTCGTGGCTCCTGTAGGAGGACACCGTAAAGTGCACTCCCGCCCGTGCCCCGAATTTCTTCACAGCGAACGCGAGCTCAGGAAACGTGGCTGCGTGAAAGTCTACGACCGTCACGCCTGTTGACATAAGTCCTGCCGAGAACGAGCGCTTCAACATGCGGGACGGCGGATAGTAGTCCCGCGCTGTGACTACCAGAACGCCTTCGCCCAGAAGCGTGCCGAGAGCAGCGCCAAGCTCGGCCGCTACCTCGGGGGTCAACTCGGAGTTCGCGCTTCCCCGGATCCGCTCGTCTTTAACGAGCTGATAGCTCTCCATCAATCATAATTTCTCTCTTCTCGTCTTTAACAATAATCTCATAATCTCTTCTCAACTACGCTCCTTTCCTTCGCCCAGCCCCAGGGCTCTGGGCGGGGTCGTGAAGAAGCTCGGCGAGAAGGAGGGGGCCAAGTACTACCTCGTGGTGGGCGCGACCGAGGAGGAAGGGCATGCTCTACGACGCGGCGGATCGCGCCGAGAAGCTGAGGCTCGATGGCCGGTGTGGGGAGGCCGCGAGCCTAGCGGCAATGAAGGGAGTGCCCGTAGCCACTAACGTCCGCTTGATCGCTCTAGGCGCGGACTGAGGTAGCGCTATGCACTGCAGGCTGCCGAGACCAGAGGAAATATGATGAACTATAACTCGGCGTTTGGCATCGACGAGCCTATAGAAGACTCTTGTGCTTCGCGGCACGCTCAACTAAATGTATATTTGAACTGACAATGGACGCACCGGTAACTTTAACTCCGTCCTTAATTATAGAACTGTGCCCGACCACAGTGTTTGGACCTAAACGGGCCTCCCTGCCTATGACCGCCCCCGATGCCGCTATGCAACCGTCAAGCACAGAACCTGCGCCTATCTCAACACCGTCCCACACGATACTGTTCTTGATATGCGCTCCCGCTCCCACGCGCGTGCCAGCTCCAAGCGAGACGTACGGGCCCACCACAGCATTGGCGCCTATGCGTACGCCCCTGCCCAACACCACTGGAGGTATGACAAGGCCTTCGACCTCAACGTCCTCCTCCACCCACACGCCTTCGGGCTCGGCTAAGTGCCCACGCGGACTAAGGGGCTCCACCCTCCCTGCTAGGAGGTCCTTGTGAGCCTCGAGGTACGAAGAGGGCCTCCCAAGGTCCTTCCAGTAAGCGTCTCCTAGGTCCCAGCCCATGACCCTGTGTCCGGTCTCGAGGAGGTATGGGAAGACGTGCCGACCAAAGTCCATGAGGAAATACTCCTTCTCGAGGACTTCCAGTATGCGATAGTCAAAGGCGTAGAACCCTGTGTTGACTAGGTTTGAGTAGAAGAACTTTGACCTCTTCCTGTGGTAGGCTATTGTCATCAGGTATATCTCCAGGCTTAGCGGCTTCTCGAGAAACAGCTCTATGAGGCCATCGTCCCCGAGCAGAACGAGCCCGTACTCGAGAGGGTTATCAACAGCTTTCAGCGCTATGGTCGCAAAGCTTCCGGAGGAGGTGTGAAACTCTCCCATTTCCTTAATATTCATGTTTGTGAGGACATCGCCCATGACTACAAAGAAGGGCTCGTCTTTGGGGAGCAAGTGCTTGCATCTCCTAACGGCGTCGGCTGTGTCGAGGGGTTTCCTGTCGCAGACCTGCACATCGAGCCCCCATTCCCGCTCCTCGACATACCTCTTGATCTGCTCTCCCAGGTAGTTGACGGCTACGATCACACGCTTGATGCCGTTAAGCCTAAGGAAACGTAGAATGTGGCCCAGGAGGGGCTCATTACCCACGGGAATGAGAGGTTTTGGCGTGATGTATGTAAGCGGGCGCAGGCGTTTCCCCTGACCGCCCGCGAGCACTACTGCTGTGCTTATCAAAACCAGCCCCCCTCATACTACGTTCGACAGTCTTTTTAAGCTAGCTCGGCAAAAGTTGAAGAAAGATAGGTGGTGGCTATGGTGTGGCTTAACATGCTTAAGGATCTCAGCGAGGCGATAGCGCCTCCAGGCTTCGAGGATAGGGTTAGGGCCTATATAACTGCGCGCCTGGAGGAGTGGGGGTTCAACTACGAGGTAGACAGGCTGGGCAATGTCTATGTGAAGCTTGGCGAAGGAAGACCCGTTACTGTGGTGTCTGCCCATATGGACGAAGTGGGTTTCATCGTTCGTTACATTACGGAGCAGGGCTTCATAAGAGTGGCAGCGCTTGGAGGGATGAACGCCTCAGCCGCCGTGGGGACGGAAGTCGTGCTGTTAGGCGAGCAGGGAGACGTGTACGGTGTGATAGGCGCCACGCCTCCTCACCTTTTAAAGGGTGCTGATGCTCAGAAGCAACTAACAGTGGAGGACCTCTTCGTGGACATTGGTGCCTCTTCCCGGGAAGAAGTCCTAGAGTCGGGGATCGACGTGGGCTCTCCCCTAGCATTCTCGGCTACATTCAGAGACTTAGGGGCGAGCGTCTCCGGAAAGGCCTTCGACGACAGGATAGGCTGCACGGTCCTCTTGGAAGCGCTGAGAGTATCGAGCCTCCCCAACACTGGAACTGTTTATGTGGTTTTCACAGTGCAGGAGGAGGTGGGGCTTCGAGGCGCCCTAGCAGCAGCGCACAGGCTAAAACCTGACTACGGGATAGCCATAGAGGGGACGATAGCCTCCGACGTTCCTGGCGTGCCAGGGCAAGCCTGGGTCACTCGCTTAGGGGGAGGGCCCGCGCTCCGCTCAATGGATAGAACACTCATAGCAAATCCTAAACTACTCGGCTACCTTAAGCGGCTAGCAAGGGAAATCGGTGTGAAATATCAGCTTCAGCTATCCCCTGCAAGCGGCACAGACGCAGGCTCCTTCGTTCACGTCGGAGCGGCCTCCACCGCGATATCGGTGCCTTGCCGCTATATCCACTCGCCTCTCGCCTTAGCCAGGAAAGAGGACGTTGAGTACACGATTAAGCTTGTAGCTGGCTTAATAGAGACCCCGCCCCCTGAGAAGCCATAATGACACTCGCGGGATCATTCCTGTTAAACAAGTAGCTCTGCAAAGCCTACTGCCAATCGACTAAGAGCAAGCCTATTGAGAAGAGACACACGGTCATTACGAGGTCCGAGAGCGAGCTTACTACGGGATTAACGTAGTCGTCAGGGTCTAGGCCCATCTTGAATGTGAAGAATGCCAGGAGGTATGATGCTGGGAGAACGATCAACAAGGCCACAGTGCCGCTCAAAAGAACGACCCTTATTAGGCGCGGGTTGACAACCCCTCCGCCCAGTGCGGCGATTATCAGGAAAAGGGCTATTCCTGTCAGGAATGTGACGACTGCTTCCGGCAACCCCTCCCCGAGTATCTCCCTAAGCCCAGAGACCTCTGACCACTCAGAGTGAAACCTTGTAGTTGCTATCGATCCTAAAGCAGACCCTAACCCTCCCAACGATGTGATTAGGGGAGGATACACCGTTAGTAGGTCTAGCTTACCTACCAACTGTGGAGCGGTCAGCGAGAGGTACTGTCCAGCAAGAGCCTCGAGCACTAAAGCGATGAGTATCGACGACACGGACTCGCGCAGTATGCGCGCGAAGTCCTCATCATCCTTAAAGGCCAGTAGTACAAAGCAGGAAGCGAATGCTAGGGGAGTTGCGAGCACCGTAAGGAGAGCACTGGGGCCCCTGCTAGCTAGCAGCACCAGAGCGTAAAATACTGTTACGATTACGTCGGCCAGCGCCGCCGTTATGGGGAAGAGCAATATATCGGTGTTCCATCCCCTCTGGAAAGCCGCTATTGACAGTGCAGTTATAAGCGGGGCCATCGCCACAGCGGAGAGCGCCATTGATATGAGCGAAACGTGTAGCGCTGGGCTTATAGGGATCGCGAGGATAGGGGCCGTGGTAAGCGCGTAACCCGCTATCATAAAGCAAGAGAGCACCGCAAGGAGGTAATCTGCACCTACTAGAAGCGCCAAGCCGTAATTATCCCTGCTCACCACGGGTTCTACGGTGCCTATTTGGAGCGCCGTGCTTAGCCTGCCGACAAATATCCCCACTACGGATCCCCTAACCCCTATTAGCACCGGATAGAGGGCTAGCTCCCATGGTGAGGGGTTTAGGGAAGAGACGACCCACGAAAAAATGAAGCCCGCTAGTAGATCCAGCAAAGCACCCACTCTAGCAACCCATAGCTCGAGTAGGAAGCGCCTGTCTATGTCCGGGAGTGGCACCAAGGCGTTTAAAGACGCTATTGCCCCACAGCTAAACACCCTGCGAGTCTTGCTGCTTCCTCTGGGTTTAGATAATTGCTTATTTAAGCGTTTCCTTCCTTAATGCCAGGCTAGAACTCCTTTTCTTTTAATTCAATCTAAAGTGAAGTTGGAATTTTCATCACCGAATCAGGATTCGCCAGCTTCGCTGCGTGACCTTATTTGGGGTGGGCGCTCAGGCACTAGTCCCTCCGGCTTAAACATCAGTAGAAGTATTAAAGCTATGCCCAAGGCTATGTAGCTAACGTAGTTTATCTCGAATGGTATGCCATGCACGTAGTACTTGGCTATTGCAATTATCTTCTCAACGCCGAGGTAGATCAGCGAGCCTAAGGCGGCACCGGTGTTGTTGCCGGCCCCCCCGATTATTACCATGACCCATACCACGAAAGTCCTTATGGGCACACAGTCGTTTGGATGAACTACACCTGTGTAGAAGGCGTAGAGGGCGCCCGCCAAGCCTGCCATGCCTGAGCCCACGACGAGCGCAATAGCGCGCACCTTCACAACGTCCTTGCCGAGGGCCTCCGCCGCAAGTTCGTTGTCCCTGACTGCCCTTAGGAGCCTGCCGAACGGCGAGTGCGCGAGTCGCTCGGCCAGGTACCACACGAGCATGGCTACGCCGAACATAAAGCCGGTACGGAACACGTCCAGCGTTATCCCTCTAAGGAAGGAGTAAGGGCTGGGCACAGCCACGCCTAGCGTGCCGCATATGAGCGGGTCGTAGTTTAACGCTATTCTTCTCATGATTTCTCCCGCGACCACCAATGTCATACCTAGGTAGTCCTCGCGCAGCCTTATGGCGGGGTAGCTGGCTATCCAGCCCAGTATAGCGCCCACGAGAGCGCCCAGAACGAGCATCGAGAAGAGAACCCCCATGCTTAGCAGTGGGTTAGACGATAAGAAGGACGTGACCTGGCTGCTAACCACGACGTTTCTGAGCTTGTAGTCCGCTAGAGACACCCCAGCCAGCGGCGCGAGCATTCTAGCAGTAACGGCGCCAACAACGAACGCTCCGCCCGCGAAGAACAGCACTTTGCCGAAATTCGGTATTCCCGTGTAGCCGTACTCTAGGTTTAGGCTGACAGAGAGTATGAGGTAGATAGAGTAGAGCGCTACGAAGTCCAGGAGAAGCCTCAAGATGTCTATCATTTCCGCCTCCACCTCAACACTCTTCTCCAGTCTAAGCTGGTTATACCTCCAGGGGCTACTAGGAGCACCATTATAAATAGAGCGCACGATATTGCGGGCCTGTAGGCCGTGGAAAGCGACACGGGAGGCTTGGACAGGACGTATATGCCGAGCACCTCGGCGAAGCCCGTGAGCAAACCTCCCAGGATCGCGCCCATGAGGCTCTCAAGCCCGCCTAAAATGGATGCCGTGAATGTCCTGAGGAGCATCTCCCAGCCGACTTCCGGATCCGATGGCATGCGGAAGGGTAAGAACACACCCGCCACTCCCGCGAGGGCTCCGGCCAGGAACCAGGACACCGCGTACACAAGGTCAACGTTTATCCCAAGGGAGCTGGCCAGCGAGGGATTCTCTATGGCGGCTCTCATCGCAGTCCCAAAACGCGTCTTAGAAAGGAAGAGGTATAGCGATATCGTAACTGCCATGAGCGTGCACGTAGAGGCTATAACCACAAAGGTTAGAGTCCGCCCATACATTTCCACGCTCCAGTCAAGCCAAGCGAACGAGAAGCCTCTAGTAAAAGTCTTTAAGTGGCTGGACAGCACATCGGCATATATGTGAAGTCCGCTTCTCAGGACTATCTCGACAGCTATTGACGCTATCATCAGCGTCACTATGCCGGCCCCCCTCCTCCAAAGCGGGCGGTACACGAGAAGGTATGATGCGAGAGAGATGGCGCCGCAAACCAGGAAGGCCACAGGTATAGCCAGATAGGGATGGATCCCGCAAAGCTTGTGAAGCGAGAACGCCACGTACACTCCGGCTGCAACTAGGTCGCCGTGGGCGAAGTTAGGCACTTTAAGAGTCAAGTATGTCAAAGTTAACCCTAAAGCTAGAAGAGCTAGTAGGTTCGAGAACGTAATGGCGTCTATTATGACCTCTACAGGCAACATGCTAGGCAACCCCCAAATATACTTCCACGAGATCCTCCCTCTCCCTAAGCTTGCGGGAAGGGCCCCAGAACACAGGCCTACCGGCCACTAATAGCAATGCTCTATCGCTTATCTCCAGCGCCTTCCTAGCGTTCTGCTCTACTAGGACCACGCCTAAACCCAGCTCGTCCCTCAGCTCTACTATCTTGTCGAATATCTGCGCGGCCACTTTCGGCGCGAGAGAGGCTGAAGGCTCGTCAAGCATCACTAGGCGAGGCTTACGGATTACAGCCATCGCTATAGCCACCATTTGCCTCTCCCCGCCGCTAAGCGCCCACACCTTTCTATGTAGCACGGCGCGTACACGTGGCAGGAACTCGAGAGCCTCTTCCAGCCTCTCCTCGAACTCATCCTTAGGGATCGTGTATCCCGCAAGTATGAGGTTCTCCCTGACCGTTAGCCTTGAGAAGACGTTGTCCGTCTGGGGAAGGTAAGCTAGCCCCATCCTGGCCCTCTCGTGAGGCTTTACGGCGGTCATGTCAACTCCGTCAAAAAGTATTCTCCCTGAGAATACGGTGGCCAGGCCCGCGATAGCTTTCAACAACGTGCTCTTTCCACTGCCGTTGGGCCCTACGATGGCCACTATCTCCCGTCTCCTCACTTCTAAGTTGGCCCCGAAAAGCACCCTAAGGTTGCCGTACCCAGCAACTAGGTCCTTTACTCTGAGGACTACCATGCTACCCTCCTAGGTAAGCTTCAGCAACAACGGGGTCGCTTATAACCTCCTTCGGATTTCCTTCTGCTATCACTCGGCCCCTGTGCATGGCGTACACTTTGTCCACGTAGGAGAGCACGATATCTAGCCTGTGTTCAACTATGAGGAAGGAGAGCCTCAGCTCATCTTTGAGCGAGGCTATGTGGTTCATTATCTCATGGGCCAGCTTGGGGTTCACTCCCGCGAGAGGCTCGTCCATGAGTAGCATCTTCGCCCCGCTCATTAGGGCCCTGCCTATCTCTAGCAATTTCATTTGGCCACCGCTTAGCTCAGCAGCTCTCTTGCCTGCAACGGAGCTCAAACCTAACAGGTCTAGTATTCTCTCAGCTCTCTTCACGAGCTCCCCCTCCTGCACAATCCATTCCTTGCGCTTAAACATGGCTGACAAAATGTTCTCCCCTATGTTGTTTCTGGCAGCGACGAGAAGGTTCTCTAGCACCGTAAGCCTGCTGAACACGGCCGGTATTTGGAATGTCCTAACAAGACCCTCATTGTAGACCTTATGTGGGGGCCAGCCCGTTATATCACGACCATTGAATACTACGCGCCCTCTGTCAGGCCTGTAAATCCCGCTCAGAACGTTAATAAGCGTAGTCTTTCCACTACCATTTGGTCCTATTACCATAGTGATACTACTGGGTTTTACCTCAATAGACACACCGTCGAGGGCCCTTAGCCCCCCAAACGTCTTCACGAGGCCCTCTGCTTTGAGGTGTGGCCCCATCTTTGACCCCTCACTCACAGGTGTTAAGTTTAATAAAGGAACTGGATGAGTACTCAAAAAATTTTCATCTTCGTTAGGGGAACCAGGTTACGGAATCCGAGGCTAGCGAGTACCTGCCTGCAACCACCCATTCGTACCCTCCGTCGGTCTTTACTATCTTGTAGATAAGGTAGTCTCCTCCCGCCCTGTCGCCTGCCTCATCGAGTAAGCACCAGCCGCTAACGCCATAGTACCTAGAGGCGACGTCGGGGAGAACCTCCTTTATGACCTTGCCATCGTAGACGCCAGCCTCCAGGATCGCCAGGGCCGCGACCCATGCAGCGTCGTATATGTTGTAAGAGTATGGGTCGGGCGCCTCGCCCAGCATCTCTTTCATTCTCCTATCGAACTCCTCCTTCTTCGGATTAGGCGCTGGGCCGAAGATCGTCGACATGAGACCGCCTACCTTTACAACTATCTCGCCAGCGTTCTCGAGAATCTTACTGGACATTGCAGTGCCATCAGTGCCTAGCCACACGACCGACATGAGCGCGGGATCATCCTTAGCGGCCGAGAGAACAGCAAGGCCATCGTCCTCAAAGCTTATCATCAGCACAGCTACATCTGGCCCCGCTCCGAACTCCTTGACGTAGTCGGACAGCCTTCTGACTTCGGCAGAAAGCTCCCTCGCCTGGGGGTCGAACTTCACCGCTTTGACCACGCCCCCAGCTTTCTCGAAGTTCTCCTTGAAAGCGTTGTATAGTCCCTCACCCCACTCGTCTCCCCTGTATATCACTGCCACTTTCTTTGCTCCTAGGCTAAGGGCAACCCTAGCAAGAGCCTTGCCCTGGAAAACGTCGGTTGGAACGAATCGGAAGATGAAGTCGTCTGGCACCGCCAGCCCGGGGAACGTGGAGGAGTGGCTTATCACCACGACCTCGTTCTCATCAGCAAAGCCCTTCACAGTTGCGACCTCAGAGCTCGCTAGGGGGCCTAAGACTACCTTCACGCCCTGGGCCGCAAGCGTCTGAATGTCTTTGAGCGCCTCCTCCTTCTCCACCTTTGTGTCCTCGGGAATAAGCACGAACTCTACGTCGTAGCCGAGTTTGGCGACGTACTCGTTGATGTCCTTGATTGCCAGCTCAGCGGCCGCTTTGTGCCTCTTCCCGTAGGAGGACAGGGGTCCGGAGAGGGCAAACAGCCCACCGATTGGTATTTTCTTAGGTAGCTGTTTTACAGCTCCCGCACCCGCTCCTGCTGGGCCGACGAACTGCATGGCGACGGCTCCGACAGCGATGCCGATTATCAGCGCCACTGCTATAGAGATTATTTGGCGAGCGTTGGGCATGGTTTAAACACTCCGTAGTGGTCTATTTAAGCATTATGTTATACGCCTCGCTCATAACGTTTTGAGTCTAAATAAAATTCGCGCATATAATATATAAGCAGAACGTCGGAGGAGAGAAGACTTCAGGCCATCCCTAATGTCGTTAGAGCTTCAGGAACGAAGACCTCTCCATCGAAGACCTCTAAAGCCTCCCTAACAAACCTCGACCTTAGGCTCTCCGGATCGCTAACTGCGTAGTAAGGTAGGTGGACTAGGGCCAAGAGCTTTACGCCGGCTCGCTTTGCTAGCTTCCCAACCTCTCTAGGGGTGCTGTGCCCGACCTTATGGGCCTCATCCTCCATACCGCTAGGGAACGTAGCCTCATGAATAAGCAGGTACGCTCCCTCAGCTAGCTCAAGCACGCTTTCCGCCGGTGAAGTGTCTCCACTGTATACTAGTGCTTTCCTCCCTTCTACTCTAAAGGCGAAAGAAGGCTCAACGCTGTGTAAAGCCTGAGCAACCGTTAGCCGCCTGAAAGTCTGCCCTGGCGTAACCTCAACTATGTTGAGCTCAAAGGGGAGTTCACCGAGACCAAAAGCTACCGATGACATGGCGTTTGAGATGGCACGCTTAATGCCCCTAGGGCCGACGATGCAAAGCTCCTTGCCTCTTTTACGCAGGTAGTAAGTCCATATAAGCTCCAAGACCCCTCCAAAGTGATCCGGGTGGAGATGAGTCACAGCGACAACCTCGACATCGTCTATAAGCCCAGCCTTGATTAACTGCAGAGGAACGCCGAAGCCGCAGTCTAGCAGATACCCGTCAACGTATACCGAGGTTAAAGGGCACGAAGGAATCGGCAGGCTGCCGGCGGACCCTAGGAACACAACCTCCAAACTCGCCACCCCACTCCGAGGCCTGGAAGGGCTTATATCGTTGATGACACGCGTTTGGCTTCAGTAGTAGTCGATGCTAACCATTATAAGTAATGCCTGCCGGGAAACTCTAGAGAGCCGGTACTGGTGGTTGCTTTGAAGCGCACCGCGCTGGCCACGCTAGCAATTGCCATGATAGCCGCCTCAATCTTGTTGAAAGCTCTTCCCGAGCCTGTTCTCCTGAGGCCCGAGGAAGTATTTAGTCTTAGAGTCGAGGGAGAGCCCTCAAAAGCTGCCGTAGTTCCCCCCAGACTATTAATTCTATGCTTCAGCGATGAACCTTCTCATCGCAGCAAGGTCCTTGCTATCGATATGCTAGAAGGGCGGTCCTTGTGGAACGTCAGCCTACCCGGTATTGTGGACAAGGTAATCCCGCTACCCGGGTCAGGTACTTTCCTACTAGCTGTCACCAGGGGGTTTGCGACCCCCAAAGTGAGCGTGTCCCTGTATCTTTTGTCTCCCCAGGGAAAGCTCACTAAAATCAATGAGACAACGGTCATACTGCTTCGCCGCGAGGAAAGCATAGGTGGATGGAATCCCTTCTATTCACTATCTCCGAATGGGCGCTTCCTCCTAGTCGAAGTTGGCCACGTCATCGCATATTGCATAGACGCCGCCAGCGCCGATATAGTGTGGGCTCATAAAGTCAAAGTAGGCGGTATCTTATACGGGGTAGCTACAAACAGTGGCGGTGCTTTCTTGATAACTATAGATACAGCTTGTTATCATTGCATTTTCGTTGAGAAGGTAAAGTGGCTCAAGTTCGTAAACGAGAGCGGCGACATTGTAAGCAATTTTGAGCGGAGTTCCGTGCTGGGAGGGACGTTTGTTGTCGATGAGAACAAGGCCGTGTTGGTTAGCGTCTCCGGGCAGATAGTGGCCGCTAAAGGGCTGGGCGCTGGGGAGTACAAGGAAAGCGTGGTACTAGACCTTGGGAGAAAAATTAAGGGGCTAAGCCTTCTCTCACGGTTTGCCTATGGATCGCTCCCGAGAGGCAGATACCTTTACTTCTTCGCGGAGGACATAAGGGGGCCCGGGGTCTTTGCATACGATACAGTAACCCGTGACTACAAATGGGTGCCTCTAACGGCGATGAATGTCACTGCTAGGAACGTTAAAGTTCAGGGATGGGACGACGGAGTACTATTCGTCCTTACGGAGGCGACCACTAGGCCGCAAATAGTGCTGGTTGACATACCTACTGGGCAGCAGCTCGTACTGGTGTCCTCCAGGTCGCACACGTCTCCCGGCATCCTATCCTATTCGATCGACACCAAAACCGTAGTGCTAAAGGTGCGCGAAAAGACAGGAGGCTGGCTTGTGAAGGTGCTTAGGCTCGTTAGACCTAAGGCCAAGACCCACATACTTACTATCACTGTGAGGGGAGAGGAGGGGGAAGAACCGCCCTTTATGGTCATGGTAAACGGCACGGTGTTCTACCCCAAAGGCAACGTCACCCTGACACTCCCGGAGGGCACGTACGAGGTTGTTGTGTCTGCAGAAGGCTACGTACAGCGTAAGGAGATTGTCAAGCTCACTAGAGACTTAAATTTAAGCTTAATATTGCAGCGTATTGCGCACGAACTCCTAGTTAGAGTCACGTTCTCAGATGGCGGAAGCCCTGAAGGCATAGTCCGAGTAGTAGCCAGTAATGGCAGCATCGTGGCTTCTAGCCCTCTGAAAAGGGGGCTAGCGATGTTCACACTTCCTAAGGCGAACTACACGCTTGAGGTCTACGCTAACGAGACTCTTCTAGCCTCTAGGAGAGTGAACGTCGCAAGCTCTGGGGAACTAAACATTGTTATTCCGGTGGTAACGTTCTGCTTCCGCGTGAGGGATGAAGGAGGCGCGGATATTGAGAACGCGAGGGTAATACTATCTGATCTCAATGGCGTTGTCAGATACGAATCCTCAGGCGGACCCCTTGTAAAGGTAAGGGCAATCAAAGGCACTTACCTCGCGAAGATTATGGCTGAGGACTACATGGAGCAAGAGTTTAAGGTTAGCGGAGCAGAGAAGGGCTGCAGGCTTGTGGTTTTAAGGCGAAAGCCCGGAGTAGCAGCAGGCCCAAGGAAGGAAGGGCGAGGAGAGCCACACACTTACACTGCGTTTCCGCT
>Ga0180302_10000789_pt1 | contig 14551 bp, 16 predicted proteins | sample GuaBasSediGuay17_FD_121794 | JGI IMG/M metagenome (GOLD analysis project Ga0180302, IMG submission 121794) | Subseafloor sediment microbial communities from Guaymas Basin, Gulf of California, Mexico - Guay17, Core 4571-4, 12-15 cm | ecosystem: Environmental > Aquatic > Marine > Hydrothermal... | reverse complement strand
GAAGTTCTCGAGGGGAGAGTAAATGTTGTTGAAAGCAAGTTAGCGAAGACGGAAAGCATTCTCAGAAAAGTTGTGGATTACTTAGAGTACCGTGAGCAGCTTCGCTCGATGCGTGGTGAAGAAGTGTGAAACTTGTTCCTAGGTGTTTTCCATATGATTATCCTAGATTAGCTCAGATAGAGATTTGGAATGCGCTTAGGGATATCGAGAAAGCTAGAGTCATATTTATTGAGGCACCTACTGGCATAGGTAAGACTAGTGCTGTTCTCTCCTATTTACTGGAGAAATATGATAGAGTATTATGGTTTTGTTATACGCATAGACAGCAGGAAGTAGTATTGAGAGAAGCCAAGAGAATTGAAGAAAAACTCGGAGCATGCTTGAATACTGTGCTTATTAGAGGAATTAGCAGTTTATGCTTACTTAAGGAAGTTCGAAAATCAATTTTTCCTCATCAGGCTTGCCGATACTACAGCGCCACCTACGGATGTACACGCTGCCCCTATAAAGAGCAGTTCCTTAAAGCTTTTTCATCAAGACTCATAGTCGCTACTTATGCTTATCTCAAGGAACCTTTCTTCGAGAAAATATCCTCTCTAATAGACTTAGCCGACATAATAGTTTTCGATGAAGCTCATCACTTACTATTGCCACCAAGAATAGAGATACCCATTCAATGGGTAGAAAAAGCATACAGCGAGGTCAAATGTTTATTCTTCGAAAAAATGATTAATAGAGAAAAGATAGTACCAGTTAGCTTTACTCCCTCGATATCAAAGTGTGAAGAAATTTTCTGGCGTAATGGTTTATCTTATGCGCTAGAAGTTGTTCTACAATCTGCCCAAACTTCCAAACTTTTCTTAAATACGAAAACAAATAAATATCTAGGTATAGATGAAAAATTCCATTATAAATTATCAGGTATTCTTAAAACAAAAGAAACAGTCATTACTAGCGCTACATTACCTAGCAATCTTCCAATCGTACTGTATTGCTTTGACTATAGCTTTTATAGAATAAAGGCACATGAATACTGTTTTAAAACATTAGTCTTTGTAGGCAACAGTTTACCTAAAAAGAAATGGTATAGCTTAAAGTCTCTAAGTGAAGTAAATAAAGTACTTAATATAGCATCAAGGTACTACAGGAAAGTTCTGGCTGTTTTCCCTTCACAAGATACACTGAGAAATTATCTCGAACATTATGCTCTCCCAAGCAACGTTATATCTATTGTGGCAGGGTCTCGAGAAGCTGAAGGAATCGATGTGGACGCTAACGCATGTATTATTCTCGGTGTTCCCTACGATAGAGTAACTCGCGTTGTGATTGAGACAGTAAAGTACTTTAAGAAGTATACGAAGACACCCAGAATTTTAGGCTATACCGTACCCGCTGTAATAAAGGCAGTTCAGGCAGCTGGACGCATTTTACGAAAATCTAATAGAGTGATAATATTCTTTGACAAAAGGTGGATTCAGCTCAAAAAATATTTTCCATTATGGCTTAAATACGGTAATATTAAAATAATTAAAAGCTTACACGAACTTTACAATGAACTAATATTTTCTAGTATTATTTCCAATAGCTAATGTAGCTTAACTAATATAAGTAAGTACAGTACCTTATAGGCTGTGTTCCCAATAGGTGCTGAAAGAAGAAGAGGAAAACCCCCTCTAGTTACATGGAGTATAATAGCTATTAATGTAATAGTATATATCTTATCGTTAATTTTAGGCTACGAAAACATTGTTAAAAATTACGGGATGATACCCGCATTTGTCGTTGAGGGGAAGAGACTGTACACCCTAATAACATCGATGTTTCTACATGGAGGACTATTACATTTAGGAGGGAACATGCTTTACCTTTACATTTTTGGGCCCGGAATAGAAACTAGACTAGGGAAGGCAAGATATCTAGCACTATACTTAGCTTCCGGTATTGTCGCATCATTCTTCCATATATTTATCGTCTACAATTTTTCTGAGCCTATCATCGTATATGGTCCTTTTGGCTATAGTATAATAGACCCAAGGCTCATTCCGTGTGTAGGTGCCTCAGGAGCTATCTCTGGCATCTTGGGCGCATATATGCTCTTAATGCCTAACAAAATGATTTATGTATTGACGTACCTGTGGCCTGGCTTACCCTATATAATCAGAGCCCCAGCTTATCTTTTCATAGGTTTCTGGTTCGCTTACCAGCTACTCATGGGCTTACTCTCGCTAGCTGTACCGGCTCCTTATTTCTCTGGGGTAGCATTTTGGGCCCATATAGGAGGCTTTATTGCAGGAGTGTTTTTAGCTTCATCTCTTTCAAGAAAAATGAAAAAGAGAAGAAGAATAGTCATAGACTACACTGGAAGAAAATGGTATGAAATTCCCGTTGAATAATACTGAAAAGCTTAAATGCTGCTTTATAGATACGTTAGTGGAATGATTAAAAAGAACCCGTGCTGATATATGATGACCGGGCTAGACGATGATACCTTATCAAAATTTAGATTTGAAAGAAAAAGAGAGAGTCTATATAGAACTACGCGTCTTACCTTAGGGTGTAAGGCAATATTGATGATAATAGAAAAGTATACAAACACTAGAAGTATAATTATGCCGGTAAGAGAAAGTGAAATAATGATGAATAACCCTGGGAACTGATGTGTGAAGAAGTGGTCCTCGGCTGACACTATGCTTCTATCGGAAAAAACATTTAGCTTAATTTTAAGAAAAGCTATACACGTACTATTGGTTACGCTCTTACTTATGCCTTTTTTAGTGGATATCAGATCCTTTGGTTTATCTTCTTTAACATACTATTCGATACTGTTGCTAGCTTCTGCTTTTGTCAACTCTCTTCAGATAAAGAGACCTCCCCTAGTAAAGGTAGTATTAGAGCGCATAGAAGAGACTAGAAGCAAATTCTTCAGTAAGCTAACTTCTCTTGAATCGAAGAGCGAAATAAAGGCTCTTATTGCAAGTCTTCTAAGCGAAATAGAACACACTTTAATTCCACAAATTAATGCCGCCATAAGAGACTATGAACGACTCGGCGGATACATAGGTATAACCTTTGGAGCGGTAGGAGTTCTCACCTCAAATATATTGTTTAAAGAATATGTTTTCTACGGAGCTCTAGCACTAGCTATCGTCGATACAGTTAGCGCATTGATCGGAGGATTCTTGGGAAAAACAAGAATTCCTGGAACTAATGCTACACTTGAAGGAAGCTTGGCAGGATTTATAGCTTTCTTTACTACATTGTTCTTAATAGGAATAGAACCTATAAGCTCGCTTATAATATCATTACTTACTGTTATAGTCGAAGCTTATGGCGTTGAAGACAATCTGGCTATACCTATCACTGCCTCCTTTGTAGCATACATACTTAACGCACCTATACCTCCTTTGCCTTCTTTTCCTTCATGAGTAATAGCTTACAAAAGCTGCATATTTCACCCTGCGATGGCATTCCACATATCTTACACTTTTTTATGCTACTCTCTACAAAGATTTTCTCCCATAAAATTGGCTGAATATTCTTGTACCAACTCTTTACCAGATTCAGTGTATAGCCAGGGTACGTAGCTTCCAGGAGCTCTATTATACTTCTAATTTTAATTGAGGTAGCGCCCACTGAGTAAGGGCAGCGCTCTTCCACATATGGTAAGCGATGTATTTTGACGTAGGCTAAAGTCTCGTATTCATATACGCGATAAAGTGGCTTTATTTTTGAAGGAAGATTTCCCAAGGGAGGTATTAAGGGACTTCTTTTAGCTAAAGAAATCATGTCAGATCTAGTTAAAGCACCTAAAAGGAAAATAGCTTCGTCTATTAAATTGTGTCCTGTAGCTATCTTAGTAGCCTTCAATTTTACTGCGTAAAGCGATATGATATGCCTTTTAACTGTACCACAAATGGAACAAGGAGGGCGCTTAGAAATTTTAATTAGCTCAGGTAAAGTGACACCATACTCTTTTTTCAAGTCCACGATAACTAGTTTAGCTCCTACTCGGGAACAAAGCTCCTCACAAATCCTTTTAGAAACTTCGCTATATTTTCCTATGCCCAAGCTAATATGTAGGGGAATAACCTCGCAGTCAAATTTTTCTTTCAATCTCCATAGCACATGTAATAGCGACACACTATCTTTTCCTCCCGAGACTCCTACCAAAACAATATCTCCTTTCTGTAACATTTTATAAGCTCTAATTGTCTTCTCCACCTTTTTAATAAAGTGTTTATCATAGTGCTCATTACAGAAACTCACTCCAGCATACTCTACTCTTATTGTAGCAGGTTTTTTACAAACAATGCACCGCATTTAGATTTCTTTAGCACTAATACCCTTTTATCTTTTCCTAAGAGTATTATATGAGACAATAAACTCCTTCATAGCCTACTTGAAGGAAAGTATGGTAAGATTTATTTTATATGCCAAGTAAAAATGATGTATGGTTTCAGCGGATTGGGAGACTTTTGCATGGAATGGTATAGTGTTTAGTAAGCCTTATACATGGGAAATTTCTAAAGAAGAATTTACTTCAAAGGTTTACTATGTAGTCTTTGAAGATATTAAGATGCGTAGACTAGAACTTAAGGCAGAAACAATTCCTTTTGATAAAGCTCCTGAAGCAAAAGATATTATAGATAAATTCATTGATACAGTTAAAGAAAAATTTTCAGATATAAAAGTCATAAGTAAAAGTGATATCAATTTACTAAATCACAAAGCATATGAAGCTATAATGAGAACAAAAGACTACTGTCTTGAGTGTATAGGCTGGTACTGCGACGATAGTGAAAGAGCTTTTCTCTTGAACTTTATATACAAGACTGAAGAATCTACTAAAGCTAAGGACATTATATTTAAAATAATAAAAAGTTTTAAATGTCATTTAGAAGGCGAAATGTATCCGTGGTATTTCCAAGGCATTTTCCTTATGTTACCAAAGGAATACAAACCTATAGAAAAGAAAACTACTACTGGACTTAGCTACTTAAAATTCTACCATAAAGAAACAGTAATACTACTTGCTTATAACTGCATGGCCTCTGTTATTCTTGAGGAAGAGGATATAGAAACTTGGTTTAAGAAAAGAGTATTTAAACAGTGTTTCAAAAAGTATGGTAAAATATCAGATTTAAAGAAAAGAGATCTCATTAAATTAAATACTCATGATGTTAATATTTTCTCATACGAAATAAAAGTGCCCTTTAGTCCAAGAAAACGGAAATGCTATCTCTCTCTATGGGTCTGTGACCAAAATAATAGGCTTATGTGCTTTACTGTAGTCTCAAAAGAATCTATTAGAGTCAAAGAAAAAGAAGTAAAGGAAATGGAAAGGCTCTTTATCGATAGTCTTAAATCGTTGAAATGCCACCAATGAACATCATAACAATATATACGCTATGGGACAAGTCTACGGGTCTAAATGAATAAAGCAGAAGCCCTGCTGGCAGCAATACTTATTTTGTCTCAAGTACTCATAGTGATTGGAGGAATACCGAAGAGCAAAAAGAACGAATCGATTGCTCCCTCAACGAACTTCCTAGAATTATTTGACAAGATATTAAGCGATATAGAAAATATTCTTCAGCAAGCAGTTAATAGAGTAATGAAATTCATCATAAGTGTTATCAGGACAATTTATGTTTTAATGGCTGTAATCGGCATAATATTATGGGTTACTCATTGGAATCCAAGTAGAGGAAAACACCTCATATTAGGGGCTATAATTCTAATGCTTCTTGCAGAATATCTTTCAACAATTATAGGATGACAATATTAGAGCATTTGGTAACTAAGCTTTTCTGGCCATCAGGTAAGCATCTTCACCGTCTAGGTAGTATCCCTTTATAACTCTAATTACTTTATATCCTAGTTTTTTATATAGAGAGATAGCAGGCTTATTTGATACTCTAACTTCTAGGAAATATTCGTCTACATTATATTCTTTTTTAAGATTTTCCATAGCTTTTACCATTAGTGACATGCCTATGCCTCTTCTTCTAGCATAAGGCATTACAGCTATTGATACAATATGCCCTTTCTTAGCTACTCCTATGCCAAAGTTGCTTAAGCCATGTTCTACCCTACACATAATATAGCCTACTATCTCGTTATTCATTTCAGCTACAAGGAACGCCTTAGGACAATTATAGTACTGCATCATAAAGAAGTACGGAGGATAATTTTCAGGCAAGCATCTTCTATTTATTTCAATTACTCTTTCCAAGTCCTCTGGCTTAAACTCCCTTATTATATATTTCTGCCTATCTTCTGTCATATCCGCTAAGTTACATATAGTACTCCCAGCTCTTTAAGCTTATTGTATAGCTTCTTGATAGCTATCTCGACCTCCTCCTCCTTCTTCGCACCCGTACACACACATTTTCCGCTAGAGAAAATTAGAATAACTACGCGAGGATCATCCATTCTATAGATTAATCCAGGAAATTGCTCAGGCTCGTACATGCTATTCTCGAGTAAAAATGCTGCTTTCTCCAAGTTTACTTCCGCATGAAGATTGGCGCTCGCAACTATGTTTTGAATTTTTATTTGAGGCTGACTTACTATTTCTATGCCATGTTCTTTAAGAATCTTTATTATATTTTTGACAGCTTTATATACCTCGTTTTCTGATTTTGCGCCAGTACATACCATTTTTCCACTAGAGAAAATAAGAGTTGCAGTCTTAGGTCTACTAATTCTTAATACTAATCCGGGAAACTCTCGGATCCCGAGGTTTTAAGCCTCGGGATGTTCCGGATTATATTCTGCGTTAGGTACTCTCGACGCAATCAGTTCTAAGTCTAGCCGTTGGTCGAGAGTAACTGATGCAACTACATTTTCTATACGAAAACTCGGTTCTGAGAACTTAACAACTCTCCTCATAATGTTTCCCATTCTACCTTTAAAAAGCCTAAATATATATTAATCGGTCACTTTCTACTCTTAGTTTTCTTTTCCTCTTCAGGAGAAAAGACAATCATTATAAGAAGTAAAATTACTATCACCGCGTAGACATATGGGTATTTTTCAGCGAAAAGTTTGAGTATTCCTAGGTAAGGTACATCTAATACAACTATACCTTTCACGTGATTAATTGATACAGGATAATCGGGAATTAGATTCGCGTCTCCTTTAGTAACCACTTTATATACATTGCCATTTTTTTCGTAGATTTTTATTATTCTGTGAACTGTAGGCTCTCCACTACTACTTCTCTTATATACAATTACTTTTCCGGTCTCTAAATCGGATGAAGATCGTATACCTGTGGTTACTATCATATCTCCTACTTGAAGAGAGGGTATCATACTCCAGCTTGAAACTACAGCTAAAGGTATCTCTGTAAGCAAAATTACTTTAATTAAGTAGTTTATGGTGACATAAGCTAATAACACTACAACAACAATACTAATTAGGGTTTTTATTTTTCTATCTAAAGATAGTCCAGCCACGACAAGAAAGTAAGTCGGGGTAAAATTAACTTTTCGTCAAAGACTTAGACATGCTCTTTTAACAGAAAAAATTATGTTAGAGAATTCGAGGACTCTACTGAGAGAAAATGTCATATACTCCAGTAGTGCCATTCGTTCCTACACCAGAAATAGTTGTCAAAAAAATGCTAGAACTAGCTAAAGTAAAGCCTGGAGAAATAGTCTATGATCTGGGATGCGGTGATGGCAGAATCATCATAACTGCCGCGAAAGACTTCGGAGCTTATGCCGTTGGTATAGAAATACGTAAAGATTTGGTAGAACAATGTATTAGAAAAGTGAAAGAGCTAGGGCTCGAGGATAGAGTTACTATAATTTATGGTAACTTTTTTGAGGTAGATATAAGCGACGCAGATGTAGTTACGCTATATTTGCTGACTAGTATTAACGAGAAACTAAAAACTAAATTTATTAAAGAGCTTAAACCATCCGCCAGAATTGTCTCACATGATTTTGAAATCGTTGGATGGAAACCTCATTTAGTGAAAGAAGTGAAGGAAGATTGGAGAAATCACAAAGTATACTTATATTTGATGGAAGAGGTACTTTCAGAAAGATGACTATGAAAAACAATATCAGAAATCAGCTATTGAGAACCCCCGTTGAAGATATACGTTTACGTAAAAATGCAAGGATTAAAGACTTAGTAGACTGCTTTAATACTATTGGCGGTTTTTCAGCGGCAAATTTAGCTGATGCCTATAACATAATCATGGAAATGTTAGAAGACACAGAGTGCCTTATACTTATGTCGGTTACTGCTAACATAGTAGCTACCGGCATTAGAGGACTTATATCAGATCTAATTAAACGGAAGATGGTAGATGTTATTTTTACTACTGGAGGATCTATAGATCATGACATAGCTAAGAGCTACGCGAAATACTACTGTGGAACCTTTGATGCAGATGATGAAATGCTAAAAGAAGAAGAAATACATCGCTTGGGCAACATTTTCGTACCTAAAGAAAACTATGGTCCGCTTATTGAGGAAAAACTACATTCATTTCTAGATAAAGCACTAAAAATTAAAGACAAATGGGGTTGCAGGGAAATACTATGGGAAATAGGTAAGCAGATACCTGATGAAAACTCTATTCTTCGTAGTGCTTATCTACATAAGGTACCTATATATGTTCCAGGCTTTTATGATAGCGCCTTTGGAACCCATATACTTACATTTAATGAAAAACAGAGACTGAAAAGTGGAAAAACTATTCTAATAGATTATTCAGTAGATATGAAAGAATTATCTAACATATTCTTTTCTGCAAATAAGTTAGGAGGAATAATAGTTGGCGGCGGAATAAGCAAACATCATCTAATATGGTGGAGTCAATTTAAAGAAGGTCTAGACTATGCTGTCTACTTAACTGTAGCCGTAGAATGGGATGGAAGTTTAAGTGGAGCTAGACCTCGCGAAGCCATAAGCTGGAATAAAGTTAAACCGAGCTCGAGAAGAACACTTGTATATAGCGATGCAACAATAACCTTACCATTAATATGTTATGCTGTATATGATACAATAAACGAAAATAAACTCAATTTAAGAAAACAGAATGCTTTAAAAATAATTAATTCATCAATATCTATTCTTTAGTACCTTCAGAGTCTTTAGAGTATTCAACAACCCATTTGATTTCCTTTGGCTTTAATATCTCTATTTTTCTTGTAACATCTTCTAAAACAGAATTAACTCCTCTTAACTTTCTTTCAATCTCTTCAAGTTTTCTTTCAAGCCTTTTTCTCTCATCACTTATTTTAGTTAGGTATAATTCTAGTCTGCTAGCTCTTATATAATCTCTGGTTTTCCTCATTTCTTCAAAAATCTTATCTTCCTTTTCTTTAAGTTTTTGTATTTTTTCAAGAATTTCTTTTCTATTTTTCTCTAATTCATTCTTCAATTCCTCTAGTTCCTTTTTCTTTTGCTTTAATTCCTCAAGGCTGTACAATCTTATCTCCCCCTTATTTTCTTAAAAGTAATTGATAAAGTTTCTGCAGAGCTAGATTAATTTCCTCCATATAGCAGTTGAAGAAAATCGTAACCCATTATCTGCTAAGACCCACTCAACGACGTACACTACTAACGGCTTTAATCCCCTTCTCCGTCTAATGTCGTTTGCCCTGAGCGCACTAACTATGGTCTCTTGAGAAACTATTATTGCTTCAAGTTCTTCATCAAACGCAGCTGGGCCATACGGATCATTTAATTCAATTATTTTGTATTCGATATCAAGTTTCCTCAGCAAATCTTCGACTCTCTGAACTCTAATTTTAAAAGGCTCTACATAATGTTTTTTATTCAATTTTTTAATAAAAGTATCAGAAGTGACGCCTACTATAAGTCTTTTTGATAGCCTGCTTGCTTTTTTAAAAAGCTTTTTATGACCTTCGTGTAGAACAGAAAAAGTTCCCCCTAAGCAGACCTTTTTAAACATTACCAAAACCTCTTAGATAATGCTTTTTTCTCGGCTTCTATTATAGCTTTTATTAAAGCTTCGTCTAATTTATTATATTTTTCAACAATATTTATTATGTCTTCTTTTTTAAGGCCTCTGCCAGCTAGTACGACTACACCTACGCTATTATATTTTTCTATTATTTGAGAAGAAAATGTAAGAAAATCAATTAATTTAACTTCTTGCTTATTTGTAGCTTTGAAATTCTTATGTATTATTTTCTCTATGTCTTTTTCCTCGACATTAGCTACACCCACTTTCCTTGATCCGCATTTGGGACATTTTCCGTATTTAATGAAATCCTTTACTTTCATCAAAGAAAACCATTTGCAGTTAAGACAAACAAAGCACAGAACAGTGTTTAGAAGCCTTGTTTTAGCGGATTCTACTATAATTTTTTCTAATCGTTCAGGAGGTATTAATTCAAGTTTTCTAGCCATTTTATGCAACACAGCGGATGTTACTGGTGATGCTTCTTTACTCTCAACAACGACGACTTCTATCTTATCTCTTTGAATATCTTCGATTATTTGCCAAGCTTCCTCGATGCTAATATCTTTAGATAAATACTCCTTTAAAGCCTCCTCGAAAATAACTGTGTCTTCAAAAGCTTCTACTAGTTTTCTCATACTAAGTGTAGATGCTTCAACACCTTTAGGTAACGCTCCAAATCTTCTTGCAACATGTATTAGTCTTCTCTTGAATAAACCTTGTCTTGTAGCAGAAGCTATTACCGTGCGTTTGAAGTCATTATAATCACATTCAAGTAGCTTATGTTTTATTAAATTACCGTCTATGCTCGCCGACGTTACTATTATTATTGAATATGGATCTTGCTGAACTTTAACTCCATAGCCCGTAGCCTGAATTATCTTCTCCGCGAGATAACGCGAAAGAGCTCTATTAGCAAGAGTTCCTCCATGTACATGAATCACTATTCCCTCAAGAACTTTCTCTATCAGTATTCTTCTATCAGTAGGTAGCTTACATCCCTTCTTTACATGCTCAGCAAATAGTTTCAAAGCATTTATTAAACTTATTTTATCTATAGGATATTTTCGTATAAGTTCATCTGCTATTTCCTCTAATTTTAGGCCTTTATGTAACTGATGTTCTAAATACCTTTTAATAGCACCTACTTCGAGGGCTACTTCTAGAGGCACAGGTATTTCTTCGCCTACCCATGAGGGAACTGCGCCTGTAGGGTCTTTAGCAGGCTCTACATAAATTTTGTCTCTTCCTATATCCTTTATAATCCAAACACTTCCGCGAAAAACGAACTTCACCCCTATTTCGCCATATTCAGCGACAAATGCTTCATCAAGAACTCCGAGAGGTTCGTCGTTTTGTATATTAACTACTAAGTATTGTTTCTCATCTGGAATCGTTGAAATTTGATTAAAGAAATATTCGTACAATCCTCTAGTATTTTTAGGCTTAAGCATTACTTCATCTTCAAAACTAACCCATGCTAACCTAGGATACCTGTTATGCATATAGCTTAGAACTTTCACTAAGTCTTCCTTATTTAGCTCTCTGTAAGGGTAAGCCTTAGAATACAAATCTAGTATTTCGCTAAACCTCCAGCGCCTCTTAAAGAAAAACAGCGCCACTATTTGATGACATAGAACATCATAAGGTTTTTCCGGTATTTTTGTTTCCTCTATCTTCCCTTCAAGAGCCCTTCTCGCGATGACCGCCGCTTCAAGCGTGTCGTCCTCATCATCAGTTACAATAATTCCCTTAGCAACTCTATCAAGAGAATGTCCTGCTCTGCCTACTCTCTGCACAAGCCTTGTAACTTGACGAGGCGACATATATTGTATTACAATGTCTATTCTGCCCACATCTATTCCGAGTTCTAAAGATGAAGTGCATACTAATGCCTTAAGCTCTCCTGACTTAAGTCCTCTTTCTGCAATAATTCTACTCAATTTAGATAGTGAACTATGATGAACATCTAGTGGCACGTTCTTGTCCCATATTCTAAAACGAGAGGCTAGAACTTCGGCTATAGCCCTTGTATTTGTGAAAACTAACGCTGATCTATGGTCTTTTATCAAGTCAGCTATAACTCTCAGCCTTGCAGCTACCTCTGGAACTGTATAAAGCTTTGCTGCAAGGACCTCGTCTTCAGGCGATGGTCTTGGATAGACCACCTTTATGTCCATTTGACGGGAAATATCTACTTCAATAACCTCTATTTCTCTCCCAACACCTGCAAGAAACTGAGCTACCTCTCTAGGAGACCCCACTGTAGCGCTTAAGCCTATTATCTGAAAATCTCTTTCCGTAAGATATCTTAGTCTCTCGAGAGCTAAAGATAACTGAGACCCCCTCTTATCTTCTGCTATCTCATGAACTTCATCAACAATTACATACTTTACATTCCTAAGGGCTTTTCTTAAGAGCTTACCGTAAAGAAGCAACTGGAGAGTTTCAGGAGTTGTTATCAGCATATGGGGAGGATTTTTAGCCTGTTTCGCTCTTTCTCTCTGGTCAGTATCTCCGTGTCTGACCCCAATACTCAAGTCCAGTTTTGAGCACCACCACTCGAGTCTATCAAGAAGATCACGGTTGAGCGCTCTCAAGGGAGTGATGTAAAGTACATCTACTCCCTTCTCACCTATACCTTCGCTGAGTAGCCTGCTTAAGACAGGTATTACAGCAGCCTCTGTTTTTCCGCTACCGGTGGGCGCTACTATCAGTACGTTTTTCCCTTCTAAAATTAAAGGAAAAGCTTTCTCCTGGACAGGAGTAAGAGACTCAAATCTACTTAAAAGAACTTCACGTACCTTGGGATGAAGACTCTCTAAAACTTGCTTTACCATTAGCTGATAAAAGGAATGAACTAGACTAAAATAAGTTTACTGCGTCCTTTCTACGTATATATCAGGCCCTATTACCTCGAATAGTTCCCTATTTGCTGGAACTCCTACTTTAAGTTCTTTAATTCTATGCATTGCTTTCAAGTCTTTAATAAAGGGCTCTAGTTCCTTAGGCATATACACCGTGAGCTCAAGAGGGGCTTTGAGAGAAAATCCTCTGTCTTTCTTATACTTCCATATACTGCTGTTAAATTCCATGAAAGTCTCGAGCGCTTTAACGTAATCAGTATCGTATTCAGGGACAGGTTCTGGAAAGAGTTCTAAATGAATACTGCTCTCTTTATACAGTTTTCGCCAAATATAGTCAGTTATAAAGGGACAGATTGGCGCGAGTAGCTTTAAAATTGCTTCCAAAACTGTATATAGAGTATACCATGCACTTTTCTGCTCTTCTTCGCTGAATAATCCTTCTAAATTATACGCTCTCTGTTTAACTGCTTCTACATAATGTGCTGCAAATACTTTCCATGTAAAGCTGTATATTTCATTGGCTGGTAGGAATACGTCCATTTCTTTGTAAGCGTTAACGCACTTTCTTATTAGGTTGTTAAGCTCACCTAGTATCATTAAATCTAATGGCATAATTCTACTGGGTTTCTCGCATTTAGGGAACTGCGATATAAATCTGGCAATATTCCAAAGCTTTATAACAAACGCTCGTCCTGTCGCAACATGGTGCTCTGAATAACGGTAGTCGCTTCCAAGCTTAGCTTCAGCAGCGCTCCAGAATCTTACCGCATCAGCACCATATTTTTCGACTATAGGTATTGGGTCAATTATGTTTCCTTTGCTTTTACTCATTTTTTCTCCTTTTTCATCTAGGCCCATTCCAGTTATTCTTACGTACCTGAATGGCGGTTTGCCTGTCAGCAAATATGATTTCAGCATAGTGTAGTAGAGCCAAGTTCTAACAATGTCCTTTCCTTGAGGTCTTAGTGAACAAGGATAGTTTTTCTCGAAGAAATCCTTACGATAATAATATCCGCACACGTAAAGTGGAGTATTGCTTGAATCCATCCATGTGTCGAAGACTCTTTCCTCTCCCACAAATTCGGTACATTCACATTTACTGCATCTATCGAATGGAGCCTTTTCTGCCCAAGGCCTATAGTACCTTCCAGGCTCAGGAACATGTGGAGTTCCACATTTCTTACAGTACCATAAGGGAATTTCTGTACCATAGTATCTTCTTCTTGAAATAGGCCAGTCTGCTGTAATACTTTTTATCCAGTCTACTAGTATTTGCTTGGCTTCAGGAGGATAGAATACCATTTGATCAGCCAGCTTTAGGATTTCTGACTTAAACTCCACTTGCTTTAAGTAGAGTTCTTTCATTGCGATAAATTCTACTGGTGTTTTGCAGCGCCAGCATATAGGCACTTCATGCTCAATCATTTCTTTCTTTACCAGCAAACCCATTTTTTCTAGGTCTTCCGCTATTTTTTGCCTAGCCTCGGCTACAGGTAGTCCTGCGTACTTCCCGGCGATATCATTCATCTTTCCATCAGGATTTATAGCTATTTTATACTTTAATCCGAGTTCGCGGAAAATACGTATGTCCGTTAAATCTCCAAAAGAACATATCATCACTAGTCCTGTTCCAAATTCTGGTCTAGCTGCTGGATGCTCTCTTATCTCTACTTCGTGTCCATATATAGGAACCACAGCGTGTTTCCCTTTCAGCTTCTTGTAACGCTCATCT
>Ga0180302_10000788_pt1 | contig 14562 bp, 16 predicted proteins | sample GuaBasSediGuay17_FD_121794 | JGI IMG/M metagenome (GOLD analysis project Ga0180302, IMG submission 121794) | Subseafloor sediment microbial communities from Guaymas Basin, Gulf of California, Mexico - Guay17, Core 4571-4, 12-15 cm | ecosystem: Environmental > Aquatic > Marine > Hydrothermal... | reverse complement strand
GTCTATGGTATTATTATTGGTATCTCCATAGCAAATTTTGATGTTTTTGGTCCGATTCCACGTCTTGTGATATTCGTAATGACGTTGGTTATTGCGCTTGATTTTTATATTCAGTGGTTTAGGTATTATAATGATTTTCCTGCTAAATCTCTAAAGGAGATATTTGTTCATTTATTCATGGCCATCGTTATTGTTAATTTATTTTTGCATCTTGATGATCCTTTTGAGTACTCCTTGATGCTTTCGATGTACTGGATTGTTGACTTACTGTGGTGTATTCGTGTCTATTTGGATTATAGAAGCGAAATGAGTAATGAATCAAAAGGCATGCTTATCTACTTTATCAAGACCGATATAATACTTGCTGTGGTATTTCTGATTTTCCTGTTCTTAGTACCTATATACTTGGCGCTTAAGAGAGTAATTTTGTTGATTGTTTGGATAGGAATTCGCCTGTATGATGAGTTAGTCGTAGCTTCACTCCGAGTTTAAATGCTTGATTATCTCTCTTAGTTGTGGTTCAACACTGAATTCTTGCGCTATGCGTATGAGTCTCTCCCAGTCTATCAGGTCTTTAGAATTCCTCAATATTGCTATTATATCTCTGATATCTCTATTTCCAACATAGTATGTTAGTTTCGCCACAATGAGATCTTCAGGCCCCTGAATCCAAGCATCAAGACCAAAAATTTTGACTCTGCGCCTACCTTCAAAAGCTAGGAAATTGAGACGGTTATAGATGCCTTGGAGGTCAACTCTAAATAAATAGTTTTTATCATAAATCGTCGTATGGATACGCTCAGTCATAGATCTTTTTACTGCTAAGCAACCACCAATTATTATAAAACCTCGACTCGTAAATAGGTCACATAGCTTTTCTATATATTCCTCGGACCTTGGTCTAATAATTATATCTATATCTTGAGTTGCTCGGGGCTCCCCGTAGTATATCGCCGCCAACCCTCCAACTATAACATAATCTATGCCACTATCCTCCAGAATCCTTATGACCTCTCTCACGAACTCCTTGAACATTATTCTTTTTCCTCAACTCAATAATAGCATCAATCATTTCCGCCGCTAACTCAAGCCTCATCTCCGGATTTAAGACACGTTTATCCTTTTTTAGAGTCTCTATAAACCACAAGATATCCTCGAGAACAAGCTTTTTAGGCATCCTATTTCCTAACACTAGTCATATCGCCATATACAACCTTTTCTATATTCTAATAGCATTTTATACTTTTTGGATATTAAAAGGAAAACAAAACCCAACAGGAAGCAAGAATGAAAGATTATTGTCTCTAAAGCTAGCTATTTCGGGCAATATCATATGCTTCGCGTACTGTCTGCATTCCTAAGAACACGGTATTCTTTCTAATATCGGAGACAAGCGTCGCAAAATCAGTTTTGTTTGTCGATCTTAACGGCTTCTAACACGCAATAATCAGCACTAGAGGAATCAGATAGGCGATCAGTATTGAAAAATAGGAGAAACAGAAACAACAAAAACGGATTCATTTTCGTCTCAACCAGCAAATTTCTTCCTAGTGGTAGAGATGCTGATTAATAACTCTCCTGGGGAAGTCTATTAGGGGTGTCTGATTCGTTATAGATCTTTAATGCTAGGATTTTTTACTTTTCCGATATTTAGTCCCCACCAGACCTCGACTAGAATATTTAGATTATATAAACTCTACAGCAAGCCTACGGACAGACAACCTAAACCACAACATTAAACATAACAGAACCTATAAGGCGACAAAAATAGGTTCATTAAAAATTCAGCCGAATAGTTCTTTTATTTTTATTCAGCATCTTTTATTCTCTTTGATACTTGTAGCCTCTATCCTTCATTATGTCAAGAAGCAACCTCAGTTCGTCTCTATTTATGCTTCCTCCTAGCAATTTTAGAAGAATGTCCGGCGTCCATGAGGGTTTGGTCTCAAAGATCTCCTCTAATTCTCTTAAACACTCTCTTAGTTTTTTGTATTCGCCTCATATCCATTCAGCTTTGGCACTGTTGGTCTTCAGTCTCAATGACTGTAACAATATTTGTCTCAGTGGCTGTATCGTAGCTTTTGGTTTCCTTATCTTATCAATATTTATTATGTTTTGTTTATTTAGCAATCTCTCTGCCTCATCAAGCACGTAGGATAGAAGTCTTACTTTATCAACAAGCTCTTTTTTACTGGTAATCTTAAGTTTGTTGTACCTCGAGAAGTGGAGTATATATGTTACTCTTTCTAGGCCTAGAGCATCTATGATTTTCCCTACAGATATTTGTGTTGACTGGATCGTCTGGCGATAAACATATGCCCCTCGGATAAAAAAACCATACTTGCCAACATCGACTATTATTAGATGTGGTACTGAGCGATCATGCTGTATTGGAACCCTAGCGACACCAGAAAGCACATTTTGGAAGTCCTCTGGTGATATCGGGATGTCCGTTTATTCTCCGCAGACTGGGCACTTGATACGTATTGTTAATGGTTTGATAATTTCTTGTCGGCTCAACTTTTCGTCCGCCCCTTAGTAATCCATTCTGGGGGCTAGAATGCCGATATGTAGGCAGGATAATGATGGCATTTGAGGGGGAGCTACTACCAGTAAGGCTACGATTGATGGCGGGAGTATTTCTTCTCCCCTTAGCATCGGGATGTTCTTCATTGCGAGATAAATCACAGCGAAGATCATCAACAGAATTCCTAGGAAGAGATATTTGTGTCTTTTTCTCATGACTATATCTTCGTGTTCCCTCCTTTAGCTTCTCCTGTATAGTAAGTAATATGAGAATATTGCCAGAAAGCCGATGATTATGATTAGGAGTGCTGTAGTGGGCCTGATGACAGATTCAATATAATTCGGGGAGTGGGGTTTCAAGGAACGGGCTTTTGGAACCTGGGTATATTCGACTTCATCCACATATTTTGTGGTAGCAAACTTATAGCCGCACCGATAACGCCGATAGCAACGACTATGTAGCTCTTCGCGAAAGCATATCATTTCTTTGAAGCCTAGCATATAGTTAGAATAATGCATACCAGCAGAAGATAGAGCACATACGGAAAGCGGCCATACTTGGAAGGAAGTTGATGGTGCAACAAAAATTATTATTGGTGTCTCAACCTGCCATATTCAGCGAAGTAGAGTCAGCCTATCGTCTATAAGAGGTAAGCTAGACCGACTAAGGCGAAGCAAATAAATAAGAGCTTAAGCCTCTCTATACCATGTTTCTTGCTCACAAAGTGGAATAAGTAGCTTAAATATAGTGAGAAAGCTGAAAACGAAAAGCCCACCAAAACATAGGCAATGAATAATCCAAGTGGGTAGTCAAACTCGAAGTACGACAAATAGAATCACCGTCCCGATCATAAATAGAAAACAGAAAAAATTTTAATGCAACTATCCGTAGACCAATTAACGTACTGTTCTATTTCTACAAAATGGCGAAAGACAGAGCAAAGTGATGAAGCGTAGACCTATGTCTTTTGATCAAATTTAAATCCACTGGAAGAATTCTAGGAACTAAAAATCGCTGAGCAAAAACAAAATGGGGGGCTCCAAGGCTGTAAAATGATGCATCATCACTTACTTATTGCTAATAAGGAGATAACATTTAGTTTCATTTTGTTCTTAATGGCTCTCGTGAGTTTTTTATCTTCAGTTACAAACACTAGATTTCTCTTCCACGCAGAATACACATAGGAAGCATCATAATACGTGACTCCTAACTCAGAAGCTATTTCCAAGATTTCTTTCTCTAGCATGTTAATATTTATGATCGTCATAAGTTCGAGGAGATCTGACAGTGCTTCTAGAATCTCTAGAGCTTCTTTTATGGAAATGCTTTTGTAGACAGATACTTCCTTCCAGATTATATTGCCAATCTCGAAAACAGCCAAATTTATGGTATATCCCTCGACAATAATGTCTTCCAAGCCTCGCTTATAACCTAGGAATATGGTGTTCGCATCAAACAAGTAATCCAAGTTATCTCATCTCCCTAGATTCTCTAACAATCTTAACAACTCTATCGTCAGGAATTTTCTTTAAAATTGTCATCAACCTTTTTCTTTTCTTCTTTATTAACTCTAACTTACGCTTACGAACAGCCTCAAACAAAGCGTTACGAATCACCTCGGATACCCTAATACCTAGGCGGTCAATTTCCTTTTTAAGGGACTTAGGAATCTTGGCGGACACAACAACCTGATCCATAGAACCTACCAGTCTACCGAATAATAATACCTAAATATAATACTATTTAAAATTACCATTTAGTATTAGCAACTATCTTCGAATGATAACTATTCTATCTTTATAAAGATGCATCGGATCCACCGAGACCGTCACAGAGAGCAGATTAGTTTTTCTAGGATTCGCTATAATACTTATACAGCCTAGCTAAATCTTGACTAAAGTCCTATAAGCAAAATATAAAGGCAGAGAAAACATAAACTTCAATGATTTCCATTGCTTCTATTCCTTGTGATGCATCAACACTTATGAATTCTATCCCGCCTCTCCGTATCTTCTTTGCTTTTAGCTTCCTGTATGTGAAATGACCGAAGAAAACTGTGCTTATCCTATCTCCGTATTCCAATATAACTTCTCCTAGCTTCTGTGATCCCGCATATGTGTTCCAGACATCCTCACGATCACCATTATATCTCAGAAAATCTCTGATTGGAACAAAATGTAGGAGAACAAAGATCTTTTTGTAGAGCCTAGTTGCATAATCTAGTTGTTGTCTGAGCCTCTCAACATTTATCTCAACAAATTTCTCTAGTGGAAAACTAAACTTCGTGTAAAGCATATCGTTCTACTGAAAACCAAAGAACCAGCCTCTCAGATAATCATCTCGGGGTAAAATTGAGGTTTTTGGGAGCAAAACTGAAGTCGTACCATCCAGGAACACTAACAACCACGAACTCCTCTGTCTCATATATTGAGCCCCACAACAAGAAGCCACCATAGGTCCTCAGAACCCTACTATACATGGGTATTATGTCTAGAGATGCGAAACTTCTTCTTCGGAGACTCTCTGGGAGCCAAAAATTGTGGTTCCCTCATAACGCCAACGATGCGGACTCTCTCCCCATCAACTATCTTTTTGACGAGCTTCTCCAGATAGAACATATTCGCATAGTTGACTATATCACCGCATAGAAAAAGGAAATCCAAATCATAGCGTTTAAGTATTCTTAGAAACTCATAGAAAAGCTGGCTTTCCCTTGGATAGTGTAGATCTCCCAAAACTTCGATCCTAATCAAAGTGCATCACACAACAAAAAGATGAAGAAAAGTCGAAAAGTAGAAAGAGAGGAATCATAGTTTTCTATGTATTACCTCGTCCCATCTGTTTTCTAGGCTTATCAGGTCCATCCTAGCAGCATCGCTCAGCCGTTTTAGGTCCCTATTTCTGAGGACCAGTATTGGGTTTCTGCCAAGGTCGCTTCTGAGCTCTTTAACAAACTTCACTATCCTATCTTTATGACTGACTATCCGTATCTCAGACATATAAAAGGTTTTATCACTAAAGACATGTTCCCAAATCTCCCCGACGGGGAAAAACACTAGGAGCCATACGCCCCACGTTGGGAAGTAGTTTGATAATCCAAATCCCTCAAGCAAACCTACCACAATGAAAGCTAACACAACACCCACAATCCACCCAAGCTAGTCAGGAATAGGGTTCTCATACTCGTAGCGCTCAACGGGTTCTGATACCTCAGCTCCTCGCTACCAGGAAACTCTATTGCTCTTTTGCCCCTCACTTTTAGAACCTTGATGCTATCTAGAACTTCTGATGGCTTCATCTTGGTAACTTCTAGTAGGGTCAGGAGTGCGCTATAGCGAATGTGACATTCGTGAGCAACACTTTTTCTCAATCACTCCTAATACACCTCATCTTCGGCTTAAGAGCCACAGCATAGAGCTTTATGTTACTCTTCTCACAGCTTATCTTTCACACCCTGAATACTCCCTAACATATACCAACGGAGTGACATTATTCATATAACAAATTTACTGTATAATATCCGTATTATTTTGCTTAGCCCAATACGACATCAACCATAGCTTTTTGGATCCATATAATTGTTCTAAGTCTTTAAATTGTGTAAAAACCTTTACTCTAATGAAATAATCGAGGTTTTTGCTTATGAGTAAAAAGCGTAAGGTAGCACTATTCTTCTCTTTCAGACCCTACACTATTAGGCTATTCTTGGCTGCTATAATATTCGGCGGCACTATAGGTCTCTTCTTCTTTGGCGGAAATTTCCTTTTCAGTTTCTATATAATCCTAACATTCCTTGGGCTCTCCAACGAATACTTCATTTTGGATTATTATGCCTTTAGGGGTAGATTCGACCAAAGATTTCGATTAACCTTACTATTATCCATTCTAATAATCGCACTGCTAGTGAGTTATGGTTTAGATTTATTTGCTCAGAAAATTAAGGCTGAAAGACCTCTTGCTGATTTTCATCCCTCCCTGACAGAGTATCTCTCTTTTGCAATCTCAACTGGAATCGCTCTCACGATTATTTATTACCTCCCAATAGCTCAAGCACAAATCATTGATGTCGAGAGATATAGAGAGAGTCCAACTAAAGTTAGTTGGTGGATAAACGGTATTTACATAATATTCCTATTTACTGTAGATGCTACATATTTATCCTATCTTGCACATTACTTAGAGAACCAATTATTGTTCTTATTATTCCCGATAATGAATCTAGTTTTCCTGATGCTTTTGATCGTAATTAGTAAAAACATTAAAGGCCTCCATCATTTCAAATAGAAAATATTTAAATTTCAGATAGTAGAATAATAGTGATTCAATATGGCACAGTACTATTCTATCATTAGGGGCTTTTCAGATCTATTGGGAGAAGAGGGTATTCTAAGGCTTCCTGGTTATCTGCCTGAGGTTTTTATTAGAAGTAAGGAGAGAGACCTGGCTATCAGAGAGGCAACGGATAGGCTTCTTGGTGGAGAAAATGTCTTGATTGTGGGCCCTCCAGGAGCTGGAAAAACAGCTTTGATGTTTATGATTCTCAGAGAAATATTTAATCTGGGCTATAAAATTGGGTACATTCTTGAGGGGCCCGTCATAGTCACTAATGAGCATCTTAGGGAAGGAATAATTCTGTTCTATGATGACATACCAAGGATGGATGTTTCTGCACTTAGATCTATTGTAAGAAATAGGGTGAAGAATATTGTTGCTACTGGGCGAGCAGAGGAGGTAGCCATGGCTGAGAGGATATGTGGAATACAATTCGGGGACGTATTCAGTATAATCAGGATTAGACCCATGAGCGACGACCTCATTAGGAAGATGCTTATAAGATATGCTGATAAGGAAGCTATAAAGATTGTTAGTGAGAAAGCCATAGACGAGGTTGTCAAAAAAGCAGAGGGTCTCCCAGTATATGTTTGGCAAGTCATAAGGGAACTAAAAATAGTGAAGAAAGATCTCGATGAGGAATTTGCGAGGAGAATCCCACAAGGAATGCTTGACTATGTGGATGATATTCTATGGAGAATAATTGGAGGAGTTCCAGAGAGATATGAAGTCCTTCTAACATTACTAATAATGACAGACTTGGTGAAGTATGAGATCAACCAGGATTTATATAGCTATGTATATCTCATAGCTAAGGAACTGAGACTAGGGAGAAAACTCTCAATAAAGGACATAATGTTCGATGAGGTTCTGGATAATGTAACAAGATATCTTGCTAGGGACGCCACAACATTTTCATTTAGACTTCCCCATGACTTCTGGGCTGATGTTCTTAGGGGTAAAAGTAATGGTCCTATTGCTCCCGAAATAGCTAAGATAAATACATTATATAGCATTGAGGAAAGAAGAAGAATACTTATTGAGGCTGCTAGAAGAGCTTGGGGCCGCCTAGAAAAGGCTGATGATGAGTTTAAGAAAAGAGCCTTTCTACGCAACCTAGAGATGAATTTTGATGAAGAAACAATTAGGTCCATCCTTGAACGAGTCGTCGAAGAGGATGTTCCTAGAGCCCCACCAGAGATCGTCGGGATCCCCGATATTGAGGAGTATATGTCTGTTCTAGGACGTAAGATTACCAAACCATTGAAGGATAGGGATGTGAAGGTTGTTGAGAATTTATTATCAAGGATAGAGCGTTTCCTTAGAACCCCAAAGGAGAAGAATATTGCTGGCGTAGCATTCATGCGTTTGTGGGAGAAGACAAAGATCGAGGATTATTTTAAGAGAGGAGAGAAACTATTGCTGGAAGCGAAGAACGCGAAGGCATACTATAATCTCGGCGTAGCATTTATAAGGAGGGGTGATTATAACCAAGCTAAGAAATATTTAGAGAAAGCTCTGGAGCTCAATCCGATGAATAAGCATATAAGGCATAATCTGGCTCTGGTGGAGCTGAGACTCGGAAATAAAAAGAAAGCAAAACTTATTTTAAAGGGAAAGATACTTGGGTCGGAAAGAGGTGAGGCTGAATGAGAAGTATAGTGGTTCTAATAATCCTTCTTCTATCACTTGTAGGAGTGTATATGTTCCTTGAAACTCCAGTTAAGACATGGGGAGGACCGGGTAAGGAGAATATATGTGATGCATGCATTTATGAATCCTACATATATGTTCTTGGGGAGGTTTACAGCCAAACAGGAGAGCCCCATATTGTTGTGTATAAGCTGAGTTTTAGTGGCCACATAGTTAGTTCTTGGGTTTTCAGCAATGCCTCAGTAGGGCATGCTATTTTTGCTTACAGTATGAGTATTTATGTTGCAGGGACAGTATACAGAGACTCTAGTGAGTTTGGATTGCTTATAAAGCTTAACACAAAGCTAAATGTTACATGGATAAAAATGTTTAGAGAAGTATCAACCATCAGCTCAGTATATGTGTACATCAATAAAATTTATCTCATAGGCAAAAATACTACCTCTCTGATAAACTATGTTATGATATTGGATACACATGGTAATCTGCAATGGAGAGGACATTTTGAGAACATCGTGGATATTTTCGTCTATAGGGATGATCTCTACATTGTTTGCGCCTATAGTGATGGGATACATTATGTTTACTTGATGAGTCTAAGTCCAAGTGGGGAGATTTTTAGTGTCTGTGATTGGATATATCCAAGAGATATCAAGGTAGAAAATATCTTTGCTATAGGCGATAATGTGTTTGTTGTTGGTTATCTAATGAACCCTAGTTCGAAATCCTATGATGTTTTTGTGGCTTGCTTCGATCTACTTAGTGAAGATCTCGCGTGGAATATTACATGGGGTGGTGGAAGAGATGATTATGGATATAGTATAGCCTTTTCTGATCTCTATCTATACATAACCGGAGAAACAACGAGTTATGACCCTACAGGACATAGTGATGTTTTCATACTAAAAGTTGGCATCGATGGAGGCATTATTTGGTCAAAGACGTGGGGTTCATTTTTCTCTGATGACGCTGGCAAATCTATTGTGACATATTACGACTCGATATTCGTATTAGGTGAAACTTATGACAGTGGAGATAACTACTACGATGCTTTTATAATGAAGATTGACCCCTATGGAAACTACGAATGGCATATCCTCCAGATACCTAAAAGGGGATTTAGAGGATTAGGATTCTACTTAGCTCTCTTAGCAAGCATAATATCTCTCGTATATCTAATAAACACCAGAAGAATAACTTATATTCTCAGAAAAGAACACGATTACATCATCTAAAAACATAACTCGTTTTCGCCTGACTTGAAATTCCTAATAAGTATCATTAGGCAAAATAGGAAAGCCCCTAATTAACAAAAGTTCCGTATAGTTTTATTTTTTCTTTTAATTACTATTTCTTTGGTGTTTGATATGTATGTTGTTAAGCATGGTCGCGACTTTACATTCCCCGATTATAAGCCTAACTACCCGCCTTCTCCTCCCTATAGGATTAAGCATCTCTCTTTGGTTCTGAGGATATTTGTTGATGAGAAAAAAGTCGAGGGAGAAGCAAAACTTTCGTTTGTTATGAGAAGGGAAAGCAACTCATTGGAGCTCGACGCTGTGGATATGGAGATTCTTGATGTTAAGATTAATGGCTCTGATGCGAGGTATATGTATGATGGCAGAAAGCTCACCGTGATCCTCCCAGAAAAGCTGAAGCCGGGCTCGGAATTTGTCGTTGAGGTTGGATACTCTGCTCATCCCAAGAAAGGTCTGTATTTCATTCTACCTAAGAGGAAGAGTGAGTATCCGCAGATATGGTCTCAGGGCGAGGCTGAGGACAATAGATACTGGATTCCAGTATATGACTACCCAAACATGAAGTTTACGTGTGACCTAACAATATATGCTCCCAAAGAACTAACTGTGTTTGCTAATGGCGAGCTGAGAAAGGTTGAGGAGGAAGGAGAATGGAAAGTCTGGCATTGGGCGATGGACAAACCAATAACAGCATACCTAATAGCCATAGCGATAGGGGTGTTCGACATAAAGAAGGAGAAATATGGGGATATAGAGCTTATATATGCGGTTCCAAAGGGAAGAGAAGAAGATATAGATAGGTCATTCTCAAAAACACCAGACATGATAAGGTTCTTCGAAGAGTTCCTAGGATATAGATATCCATGGAAAAACTATAAGCAGGTCTGCGTAAGCGAGTTTATTGTCGGCGGAATGGAAAATGTATCACTCACACTACTGACTGACCGAACACTACACGACGAAAAAGCCCACGCCGAATTCGAGAGCGAGCCCCTAGTTTCGCATGAACTAGCACACCAATGGTTTGGCGATCTGGTAACGACGAAGGATTGGGGGAATATATGGCTAAATGAGTCCTTTGCGACATATCTCGAGGCCATCTATATGGGACATCTAAAGGGCAAAGACCGTTTTGTCTACGAACTCATAAGGTTTCTGGATGCGTATCTGCGGGAATACTCCATGCGGTACTCCCGACCTATAGTGACTAGAGTCTATAAGTATCCAACAGAGGTGTTTGATGCGCATTCATATCCAAAAGGAGCTCTTGTTCTCCACACATTACGCAACATCGTTGGTGATGAGGTATTTAGGGAGATCCTCAGAAGATTCTTGGAGAGATATGCTTATTCCTGCGCAGATACGGAGGATCTAAGAAAGGTCGCTGAGGAAGTTATTGGTGAGGACTTAGAATGGTTCTTCGATCAATACGTGTATAATGCTGGGCACCCAGAACTCGCAGTGAAGTATTCCTATGACACAGAGAAGAAAATGCTTAGGATATCAATAAGACAAACCCAGAAGGAGGATTGTTGGGATGTCTATAGGATACCCGTAGATATCCTCATCAAAACCAAGGAGGGTAAAAGGATGGAGAGATTCTGGCTTGCTGAGAAGGAGCAGACATACTATATCCCCCTAGATGAACCGCCAGAATACATATGTGTTGACCCAGAGTTCAGGGTGTTAGCAGTAGTAAAGGAGGACGAAGGAACAGAACAGCTCATAAAGAAACTAAGATGTGAATATATATGCTGCAGGATAAGAGCTATAAGAAACCTATCAAAGAAGATAAGCGATAAAGTTGTGGAGGCTCTAAAGGAGAAACTACTCGATGAAAAAGAGTACTGGGGAGTAAGATACGAAGCTGCGAAGGCACTAGGATCCATAGGCATAGAAAAAGCAAAGAAAGCACTTATCGAAGCATTAGAAAAAGTTAGAAACCCACGGATAAGGAGAGGTATAGCTGAGGCGCTTGGGAACTTCAGAGATGCTGAAGCAGGAGAGGCATTAGTAAGGATACTTGAGAATAGAGAGGAGGGATACTATGTCAGAGCAGCAGCCGCTGAGAGCCTAGGTAAAACAAAGTATGAGAAAGCATTAAAGATTCTCAAGAAAGTTAAGGATGATAAGTCACATAACGATGTTATAACTATAGGAGCCATAAGAGGCCTAGCAGCCCTTGGAACGGATGAGGCATTTAAGATAATTCTGGAGTATACAAAGGCGGACAAACCAACATTTGTGAGAATGGAAGCCATAAGGGCAATGGCCAGATTTAATGAGAAGAGGGAGGCTAGGGAGATAATATTGAATGCATGTAAAGATGAGATGGTAAGAATCAGATCAGCCGCAATAGCAGCGATAAGAGAGACTCTGGATCAGAGATATATACCAGTACTACATAGCCTCATAGAAAAAGAGCTTCATGATGGTCTAATACGTGCTGCGAGAGAAACCATAAGAAAGATACAGAGATTCGCGGAGAAGGGTGTGGAGTATAAAGCATTAAGAGAGGAGATCGAAAAAATGAGAGAAGAACATAAGAGACTTGTTGACCAGATAAGTAGGCTCGAAATGAAGTTGCGGTGAGCTTCATACACATCCTTTTTCTTAGTTTATGTATATACTATATCTAGATGGCGAAGCTATCAGAATTGCTGAGATAGACGAGCTTTAAACATCTTATTATCAGAACTTCCATTTATTATATATACTTTCTATTATATTAGCGAAAAATAGAATATTTTTTGGAAAGCTTGGAGAACTCTTTCTATTCATTTTCAGATTTTTCCTAGTATCATAAACTCTAGGCGATAGTTGTGTCAACTAAGGAGGTAGATATAGGGGAAATATCTAGGTATCTAGGCGGGTTCGCCGTATTAATCTCTGCCCTCGTATATATCGGTGTGGTCTCAGCCACAGATATTGTCTATACCTATGGGTTCGAATACATAGCTAAGTTTCTGTACTACTTAGGATTTCTAGGTCTGATAATAGCTATCCTCTCATATATTGTCAAGGAAGAAAAAACAGCGAAGATCTGTTTCGGAGGCTCCATATTTATTACAGCCTTATCATTATTCCTAGTGGATACAGGAGCACTTGCGTATGATGTCACTATGTACTACGGAGCTGTGGTCTTATACCTAGTACTTGGCCTGATCTTAATATACCTCTTCATGAGTGAGGAGAAGCTAGAAGAAACTATTAAGTATGGTATGGAGTTTCTCGTAGGAGTGCTCTACCTAATCGCACTCATTCTCTGGGTAAACGCGAGTGGTGCTGACTTAACTACAACAAATCTCCTATCCTACAACTATTTTATTCCACAAACACTGCTCTTAGGCGGGGTCTTCGGTTTCTTCTTCGCAATACTCCTAATCATAGATAGCATAATCAAGCTGGCATGGAAAGAAGCACCAGAAGCCATAGCCAAAGTAATCAAAATGCTGCTAGTATTCTCATGGCTCTTAGGATACCTATACGAAGCACTAGTAAGACCAATATCAACATTTGGCGGAGGAGCGATATTGGCTTCTGGTATTGCAAACATATTCGCGACGTTCTACCTAATAACACAGCCAACGTCAATATTCTTCGCCATACTAGTCGTACTCTTCATATACCATGTGATAACAGAATACGCGATATAGACCTAAAAGAAAGCAACAAGAAACAATTATTTTTTCTTTTTCTAAACCAAATAAGAAACTGATTTATTCTACTCGACTATCCAAATTTCTTGGCTCTTCAGTTTTTATGTTTATCCTTATAGAGATTAGGATTATTCTCACTTATAGTTATTCTAATGTGTTTCCCTATCCGTGCCATAAAATAATCCATATACTCCATGCCCACATATTCTGGTGGGAACACACCTTTCTCCCGTATCTTCTCTATGACTGCCTCACACAGTATTGCATTAGTAAAACCTGTTGTTCTTGCCATTGCACTGAGCCCCAAGGACTCGTCATAGAATTCCTCTAGATACGCCTCAAAGCTTTTTTCTTTGCCCTCAGCTATGATGTATAGAACGACTTTATCTCTCATATCCGGGCGGTAGACATGTCTCCTCAATATATTCTCCAGAATCTTCCTTGCCGGTATCCTTGCTCCATTTAGGTCCATCGTAATGTCGCTCAGCAAGCCTATTTCTCTAAGAAAACGCATTCTTTCGATATGTCCGGGATACCGAATCGTTTTCTCAAACATATTTTCAGCCCTAACAGTTTTTAGAAGCGTCCTTAAACCATCAGTATAGAAAGCCTCATACTTGGTGCCTCTTATCTCTACAATCTCAACGTCGCTTAGCGGATCAACACTTATTATCTTCCCATTCTGAATAATCCTTGCTGGTCTTAAATACTCATCTATGAAGTCCAGCAATGACCAGTTAACCAGATGGGCAAATGGGCCCACAGGCTCGGTAGGTAGGCCACCAACATAGATTCTGATGTTCTTCAAATTACTTGATTTTGATAAGAAATACCCTACAACAATGTTAGAGATCCCTGGAGCGAAACCTGCATCTGGAATATACACAACTCCCTTATCACGCGCTGTATAATCCAACTGGAATGGGTCTTGAGGCATATATGATGAATCCACAACAGATATTCCCAACCCTAAGACGCGCCTACAAACCTCAAAACTGATACTTCCGGGAAGAGCGCAACTGACAATATCGCTTCCAGAAACCATATCCTCAAGTCTCTTCAGAACATTTGCTTGAACAGTTTTTATCTTATTACCACATAGCTTTCTAACAGCCTTGAGATTTCTCTCACT
>Ga0180302_10000787_pt1 | contig 14571 bp, 15 predicted proteins | sample GuaBasSediGuay17_FD_121794 | JGI IMG/M metagenome (GOLD analysis project Ga0180302, IMG submission 121794) | Subseafloor sediment microbial communities from Guaymas Basin, Gulf of California, Mexico - Guay17, Core 4571-4, 12-15 cm | ecosystem: Environmental > Aquatic > Marine > Hydrothermal... | reverse complement strand
GTTCACCCCGACCGAGCCCCATGAGGCGCGGGTGAAGCTGATGAGCCCGTACCAAGGGCTAACTCCCCTCACAGAATTAAAAGTATTAAAAAATAACTAGAAGTACCGTGAGGGAAGAAACGCGTATTTAACTCATCCTTTACTGCCACACAATTTTGAGGAAGAACTTTGGTAAACAAAATTTCATCTAATTACTAAGTTGACAAACTTAGAGTCGCTATATCTTAAGCCTCCTAGCTAGGCTATCTATGGCTACGAATAGGGCATCTGGAATTGTGGACACGGTCGGCGCATAAGCAGTCTCTAGTTCTAAGAGGTCCTCTACCTTTAGTGAATTGTACAGTGCTAATGAGAATACGTCCAACATGTAGGCTACGTTTTCGTAACCGAACACTTGTACTCCTAACAACTTATGAGTCTCCCTGTCAGCTGTGAGCTTAATGGTCACTTCAACTGGGTTGGGATATATACAAGACCATGCACAAGTCCTTGTAACAGAGGAAATGGGATCAAACCCCTCAGCCTTAGCCATTTCGTGAGTTAAACCTACAGCGCCGAACTTAAACCACTCAGTGGACACTACCCAGTTAACTACAACTCCCTTTAACTCAGCTCTACCCCCTGCTGCGTTAATTCCAGCAACTCTTCCCTGTTTAAAGGCTACGCTTGCAAAGGGCGCTAGTATAGGTTTCCCAGTGATTAAGTTCACAGTCTCAACGCAGTCTCCAGCAGCGTAGACATCTGGAACGCTAGTCTCCATCTTAGAATTAACCTTTATTCCACTGAATTTCCCTAATTCTAACCCCATTTGCTTAGCTAACTCAACGTTTGGTCTAACTCCTATGGCTAAAACTGCGAAGTCCGTCTCAATGACTTCTCCTCCCGCTATAACTCTCTCTACTCTATCCTTACCCTCGAAGGCCTCAACTCCTTTACCGAGTATTAAGTTGATTCCTCTGCTTCTCAACTCTCTTTCAACGAGCCTAGCTATTTCTGGATCGAGTTTTCCCGGCATACACTGAGGCATTAACTCGACCACTGTTACGTCAAGACCTCTTGACTTGAGAGCAACCGCCATCTCTATTCCTATAGCTCCCGCTCCCACAACTACTACATGTTTTCCCTTCTCTCCAGCTTTAGATATCTTCATGCCGTCTTCAACTACCTTAACTGGGTAAACGCCTTCTAACGTGACTCCAGATATTCTCCTAGGGACCAGAGGAATGCTCCCTGTCGCGATCACTAGTTTGTCGTAGTCTAACGTAAAGCTCTCGCCAGTTTTAGTGTTCCTAACTTTAACTTTCTTGTCATCTACGTCAATTTCTTCAGCTCGACAACTCAAGTGGACGTTGAACCTAGTCATTCTCGGCGCTTCCTCAACTAGACTTTCCCAACTCAGTAGACCAGCTACAGCGTCAGGTATAGAACAAGGGTGGTATATGGCGTAGTCTCTAGCCTCAATCACGTGAATTTCAGCCGCTCTGTTTGTACGCCTAGCGTAACCTGCAGCCGTTATTCCAGCTGTGCCATACCCTATAATTACGATTTTACTCCCTTTCACGTTCACACCTTGTGTTTTTAATTCAAGGGAGAATTGATGTTATTGCCTATAAAGTTATGGTTTTGTAATTTGGTCTATGTTAACGTTACCAGAATGAAGAGGGTAATATACTAATTTTGCCTTATAGACAGGATCTATCCCTATCTCTTCATTAACTTTATCAACAGCGCTCTTTACAGTTATTTTGTCAACTATTAATAGCTTTACAAGAAGCTCTAAGGCTTTATCCATGTGCTCTGCACTCACATAACCGTCCCATCCTATGTATACTTTAGCGCCTTTATCTATGAAGGCTTTAGCCATGCTTGTAGTGTACAACGTGTTACAACCCATAGCTATTACGATAGCGTTTCCAAAGCTCCCGTTCAAGGCTTTAACGAACCTGGGAGTTATTGCGAAGTAACCGTAGGCTAACCTTAACTCGGGGACTACAGTTGATGCTACTAACATCTCAAGAGCCTCTTCTCTGAAGTACTTGCTCTTAACGTACCTCTCCCCAGTTATTAGGACAACTGTGTTGTTTGGTAGAAACATTCTGGGGAAGTGAGTGTAAGACGAGTGTACTCTCATGATTATTAGCTTATAGCCTTTAGTGAGCTTTCTCATCAAGTTAACTGTGACGTTTTCGCCTAAGTACACATCCACTTCAAAGCCTCGACTCTCTAAAACCTCAGTTACGTTTTCGAGGAGTTCGTCATTTGGTTTGGAAGTACAGACTGTGTCTATCAGTATAGCCTTTAACGTCTCATGGGTGTTAGGAGGTTGAGGCCACAACAACGATATTATAAATGGCACTAGGAACAGCGCTAAGAAGCCAAGTATTAAAGAGAACACGAGTAGAGTTAACAACCTGTACTTAGCCAAGGAACTCTCCTCCCTTTCTCAGACTTGTAGATCGCTTGCCATGCTAGTATCGCTTTCCTAATTTCGTCTGTAACTGAGTAGACTAACCACTTATACCTACTACCAGCTATTGATATGGGCTTTATACTTAACTTCAGCTCGTAGAACCTCTCTCCAAAGCCCCTCTCACAAGTTATCCTGAACTCAGCGCTACTTGATATCTCCGATATTATTTCAGCGTTGATCACTATGTCTATTCTATGGACGTCTTCTTTCTTAACCTCTTCTACTCTAGTCGTAGACCTCAAGTAAAGTGCGTATGGTGGAAAGGCTGCTTCAACACGTCTCCTCACGAAATCTACGAAGTCCTCGATTAGGTAAGCTTCAACTCTTGACGGCAAGTCTTCTGTATAGGCCTTCTTAATGTTCCCCTTGAAGCGCCACCTCCTCTCTAAACTCGGAACGACCTGTAACGATGCCTTTTCAGCTGGGTATATGACAGAGAGTATCATGAGTAACATCGATAACACTAGACTAGTCGTAGCCCACATTGGCGTTATGTTTATCTTTAACCCCAACAAGAGTTTGCTCCTGACGATCACGTTAGCTAAGGAGAGCCCAGTTAAGTACCCTATTCCACCTCCAGATAATCCTAACAGTATCGCTTCTGTCATTAACAAGTATTTTATGTGAGAGGGATTGAGTCCGAGAGCGCTAAACGTACTGAACTCTCTCCTCCTCTCATATATCGACGTTAACATGCTGTTCGCTATTATCAAGTAACAAATGGCTATTGGTATTATAGACGTAGTCCCAGTTACCCTATAACCAGTCAACTGAGACACTAAGAAGCTCTTACCATCGTAGGCTAGCGACACTCCTAAGTCTAAGTACTCAGCTAACGACTCCGCTATTTCTTCCGCTTCACTTATATTACGAGCTAATATAGCTATTCTCGACAACTTCAAGTTTAACTTAAACGCCCCCTTGTAGTTTAATACTATAACTTTACTCCCCTTGCTAGGGACGAGTTCCCACGAGACTCTGTTCCCTGTAGCCTCAGTTATCCTGTAAGAGTAAGTCCTGTAAGGTCTGCCTGTAGTGTCGTATAGCTCTTCCATGCCACTACCAGAGAATACCCCAACTACCTTCAACCTCAATATTTCTCTATGACTTAGGGGGTCACATAAAGCTACGTAATCGTCAACGTCGACTCCTAAGGCGCGAGACGCTTCGTTACTTATTAAAACAGCGTCGTGTTCGTCGTCTCGCATTAGCCTACCTTTGACGATTATCGAGTCTAATGGAATGACATAGCTCTCCAACGACGGAGTTATAGCTATAACTCCTTGAACGCCGAATTTTCCCTCACCATTGACTGCTCTTAAGTAGTATAAGTTGACCCAACCGTCTTTGTCAGTAGTAGATAACCTAGGGTATGATACGCTTTTGTAGAGGTGTGCTATTTTAGGGTTCTCTAATAACTCGTCGTATAGTGCACGATACTCGTAACTCAAATACGTACTGACATCGGTTGAGACTGACGGTTTAACTGCGCTCGTCTTCCTAGCTATTAGTGAGTGAATAATGACTAGTCCTGGAGTGACTGATATGAAAGCTATAAACGCCGTGACTGAGAGGATTACTGTCAATAGAGTTAGGGACGTCCTCAACTTCCTCTTTCTCAAACTGTTGGCAGCTATGTGAAACGCCATTGAGACGGCCCCCCAAAAGTGTGGAGTCTCAGGAGTAGGTAGTGGTGCTAGGTTCTGTGGGACTTCTACAAACACTAAGTAGAAGAGCGCTACGTAAAGTGAAGAGTAGAAGAGTAGCTTCCTCAACATTATCGGGTCGTTAGGAGGCAATATTATGGCGAATCCCGGGTGAAATTGATAGAGTAGGTACAATCCTATTAGTGTAGTCAGCGAGCTAACTATGAACCTAAACAGTAATCTCCTCTCAACGATGAGAGAGGCTATGGCGAAGCTAGCTCCGATCACTATGAAAAATACTACTAACGTAGCGATGGTCGTGTTGAATATGTTGCTCTCGCACATGGAGATTACTTGAGAGTAAAGTGAGGATGCTTTCACTAAGTTGAACTTAGCTAAGTAGTACTTCCCTTGCGAAATATTTCCGATGCCCATCTTAAAATATTTCTCAGCTGTGTCAAATGCCTCTTCAATGTCGTAAAATAATAACCCCTTGTTCTCAGCTTCGCTCATAGCTCTTAAAGCAGAGTCTCTTATGACTTCAGCCTTCGACAAAGCACTCTCCACAAAGCTAGGAATGGAGCAATCGGGCTTACACGTTGTGTAAACGGAGTTTAGCAATACAAGCGACAGAAATATTATAACGATTAATGTTCTATTCATGGTCTCCCTCCCTTAAGGACTACGTCGACTAGCGTTCCTGGCTTGTTCTCTAATACTATGTACCCTCCCTCCTCTTTAGAGGCTACTATTGCTATGACATGATCCTTAGGGACTATTGAGGATAATATTCTTACTCTGAACTTCCCTAAGTAGTCAGTAGTCACCTCGTAAAGCAACACTCCCTTAGCGAGGACATCCTCTATACTGACTTGAGTTACGTTCTTCTCCTCCTCCATCTTATACATGAACACATTGAGCTTCGCATGAGGAACTCCTCTATCTCCGTCTTTGACGTAACCCTTGACTTCTACTATCTCGCTTGAGTTGACTACAACGCCTAAGACTCTCATGTGGAGGGTCTCTTTATTAAGTATAACTGTAGCTATCATGTAAATGTCTGTGTCTTTCTTGATAAACGGTCCTAAGACTACGTTCGTGACTCCCTCTTCGCTATACCTGACTAGGACGACTATTGCCTTTACTTTATATTGTACATCGCGCTCTTCAACGCTTACTATTTCGACTGGCTTATCATAGGTTATGAGTAGTTTCTCTCCGAAAATTCCCACACTAGTCATGAAGTACCTAAGTAAACTCACCTTACTTACATTCTTGGGTATCTCCTCCATTGAGTACATGGCCATGAATTCGCTATCATTGATTAATTGTTTAGCTAGAGCGTATTCTACAGACCTCTCCTTATACGTTATTTGTTGAGTTAGGAGGAACGATACGAGGAGCATGAAAGCTATGGCGATCAGAGTTACATGATCTCCGCTTATTTTCATTGAGTTCACCTAATCGAGAGTATATTCCTTATATTAAATATTAAAATCTAATTCCGACTCCTCTTCACGTTGATGTCGTTAATTATAACTCCTCCCATCTCAACTACCGCCTTTTTAACTTTCATGAGGGCATTACGTATGACTTCGTAACAATTTTGCTTGAACGAGCTCATGTAAATTTCAACTCCTCCTCTAAAGACTCTAGTTTTAACGTAGACTTCACAACCCTCGTTAATATCAAGGGATTCAACTAGGGAAGCTATGTCAGACTCAGGAATCCCTCTAACTACAAGTGAGCCCTCTACTAGCGACTTCGTCGCCAACCTCTCCAGTATAGGTAGTACGTGTTTCTCGAAGATCGCCTTCATCTCACTAGGAACTCCTGGTAGTGCGATTATCAAGATATCTCCCTCCCTCATTAGTATTCCCGGCGCTACTCCTACTGGGTTGGGTAGTGGAGTCGCTCTTTCCGGCATGTAAGCCATCTTGATTCTGTTATCGGTTAACGTCAAACCCCTCAACTCTAACCTCTGTGACACCATTTTCAAGGCTTCTCTGTTTAACACGTAGTTTTGTCCTAGCGCGTTAGCTAACGCGCGCGCCGTCATGTCATCCTTTGAGGGTCCTAGACCTCCCGTCACAATTACAACTCTAGCCCCTCTATTAATAGCCTCTTTAACGCAGGAAGAAATTTCGTTCAAGTCGTCGGGGACTGACGTAATCCTCCTAACTATCATGCCTAGTTCAACTAGCTTTCTAGCAATCCACGTAGCGTTTGTGTTGACGACTTTGCCTATGAGGAGCTCTGTTCCTGTAGTGATTACTTCGGCCACTATTGTGTTATTAGTCTTGGACGAAAAAGGACTCGTTCTCTCGCCCCAAAGAGGAGAATCATGAACTCGTATTTAAATGATCGCACATTGGTTCTGGACTGAGCTTATTGAAAATATTGCTTTTTCTTTTAAAGAAATTATTCATAGCGCCTATCCGTGATGTAACAGTATTCGTAAACTTTTTATGTTTTACCTCTATTGATAACTCTAGGTGTTAACATTGAGTATCGTGATTGGTGTTAGAATCCCACGTAAGCTTAAGGAGGAGTTAGAGGAGCTAGGGGTAGATTACACGAAGGAGATCAAAGAGTATTTAATGAGGAGGGTTAGGGAGGAAAGAGCCAAGAGATTAGTTAAAGAGGTAAAGGAGTTTAAAAGTAGGCTAAAGCCCATTCGAGGTAATCTTTCTGCAGAATTTATAAGGGAGGATAGAGATGCCTAAGCGAGTCGTTGTAGATGCAAATGTTCTAGTTAAATGGTTTATACCAGAGGACTACTCTGACCTTGCAACTATGATCATGCACGATCACTTGTACGGTAGAGTTACCGTAATAGCGCCCTCTTATGCTATCTTAGAGTTCGCTAATACTTTAAGGAAGTACGTAGTTAGAGGTATATTATCGGAGAGCGATGCAATAAGTGCTTTTAAGTTACTGGAGAAGATGGAGGTAGAATACGTTCCCATAACTTTTGATGTTGTAAGAGAGACTTTAAGCTACGCCTTTGAGAAAAGTATCACAGTTTACGATGCTTGTTATGTACTGTTGGCAAAAAAGTATAACGTTGAGATGTATACAGCGGATGAGAAACTGCTTAAGAGACTTAGGGAGAAGGAAGAGAATGTAAAACACATTAAGGATTATACAAGTAGTGAGACATGTGCTTAGATTTTTTTGTCACTCTCCGTCATCATCAAGTTTTAAGTAGTTTTTGAGGGAAGCATATAAAGCATGCTGTTTACTTTAGCTAAAAGAACCCTATTAACTTTAACAGGATTGCTATGAGTAGTCCTATCGTAGAACTCCACATGCTTACTAGTATTCCTGTAGTTCACTTAAACTGAGAACTCATTCTGTCCTCCAACCTATCAATTCTCTCGCTCAGAGACTTCTCAACTCCATTAATTCTCCTCTCAACAATACATATTCTTTCACTTAAGGACTTCTTAACTCTATCTATTCTTTCACTCAAATGGTTTACTCTTTTGCCTAGCCTTGCTATTCTATCAACTAGGAACTTTACATTATCATCTATCCTAAATAGGACTTTCTCCAGTACTTCCTGTCCTGCTTCAACTTTAGATACTCTATTTCTAAGTTCTTCGGACATCGAGTAAAGGTTGTGGAAGACTGTATATAGGAGTTGCTAAAGACTTGAGCTAAGGAGCTATTTTAGTTTTATAAACCCCGTAAATACGGGGTTTATAAACGAAGGCATTAACCCAATAATATGTGAACTGAAAATGTCTTGTCACTTAGACCACTTACAAAGCTTAAAGGCGTAGGCTTCTTGAAAAGGAACCTTCTCCCTTAAATGGAGAGATTAAGTATGCAGTCTCTATTCTTCTAAGACCTTTACTCGTAAGTCTATAGCAATTTTATAAATCCTCGGGGCATATGGAGAGACTATTCTTTTGCCTAAAATCACGACTTCTCTCCCTCTTTCATTAGCTTTCTCTCTTACTAACTTAATAGCTTCAGAGTACAGATCTTCTTCGTGTGCCCAGTGGTAGAAGTTTATGATCCCTCCTTCAGGCTTCAAACAACTAAAGGCCTCGTCGAGGAACAAGTAAGCCCCCTTGGGTAATGGCATAATTACGCGGTCACACATACCGTACCACTCCTTAGCCTTGTCCCTAACGTCTCCTAATACGGGAACTATTTTGTCTTCGACTCTGTTTAGCTTTATGTTCTCTACCATGTACTTATAAGCTATGGGATTTATCTCAATAGCGACTATCTTCTCCACTAGGGGTTGATGTTTAGCTATCACTATGCCATAAGGACACACTCCAGCGAACATTAGCATTATGAACTCTCCAGGAGCAACTTGTCTAGCTATTCTAATTCTCTCAGTCCCCTCTCTGGGTGAGAAGTAAACTTTAGTTGGGTCTAGCTTAAAGAGACAACCGTGTTCCTTATGTATTACTTCTGTACTACCGCTACCAGCTATCACTTCGTACTCCCTAACTCTGTAAATGTGTTTACGTGATGAGACCTTTCTCAACACTACTCTTACATTCTTATGTATTAACATTATGGCTTCTCCTATCAAGTGTTTCCTGTGCTCGAGCTCTGGTGGTATCTCGATTATAGCGACTGCTCCCGACCTAGAACCTATTATGTTAAAGCTAGTTGGGACTAGTTTCAACTCTTCCTCTGTCAACTTGTCACGAAGGACGTCTTTGAGTCTCAAGTCCACTCCCAATCCTTAAATTAAATACCTCGAGCATAAGTATTACTTAAGGTGAGACATGAAGGTCCTAGTGATAAGCGACGTTCACGGTTATGTAGAGCAATTAAGAGCTTTGAAGGAGTCAGTGAACTTATCTGAGTTCGACTTTGCAGTGTGCTGTGGAGACCTTGAGAGTAGCGAAGTAGTTGATGAGTTGGCTAATCTAGGGATCGAAGTCTACGCCGTCCCTGGGAACATGGACAGTTACTACATTCTCGACATGTTAGAGTACTACGTCCTCTCGATCCACGGCAAAGTAATAAGGCGTAAGGGAGTGGTGTTAGCTGGAATTGGAGGACTGACCCCCTCAACGGCTCTGAATAAGGTGTTAAGTGAGCTCAATGTCGTAGATCTCAAGGGCTCAAAGTTGATGATAATTAGTCACTATCCGCCCTTTGGGACTAAAGTCGATTTAGCCTATGCTAGAATTCACATAGGGTTAGAGGAAATATCGGACTTAATAATCAAGCTTAAACCTCACGTAGTGACTTGTGGTCACGTCCATGAGGCGTATGGGACTGATCGAGTTGACGGGACGCTAGTGATAAACCCTGGTCCTCTAGCATGGGGGCGTTATGCTATCCTCGACCTAAATAAAATAGAAGTTGTTATGAAGGTATTAAGTTAAGTCTTTGTTAGGGAGTGCAAATGGTGAGCTTAGCTATAATTGGAGTGGGTGGGATTGGCAGGTACTATTTAGACAGAGTGATCCCGAAGTTGCGAGGAGTTGAGGTCTCGTGTTTATGCGACGTTAGAGGAGAGGTAGTCAAAAGACTAGCTAAGGAGTTAGGGTGTGAATATACAACTGACTACTCAAAAGCTATAACTTCAAGCGAGGTCGATGCAATTCTCTTAACGACTCCACCATTTGTTAGACTTGACCCTATTAAATTGGCTGTTGAATATGAGAAACACGTATATTGTGAAAAGCCTCTGTCCAATGACTTTACTACAGCTAAGCGAGTATTTGACCTAGTTGAAAAATCTAATATAAAGTTCATGGTTGCTTTTGTACTTAGATATTGGCCCATATATATAATAATTAAAGAGAAATTGATTAATGGAGAGTTGGGTAAGCCTATATTCCTTCACTTGACAGACATGAGTTATTGGCTTCACCACGTAGAGAAAGTTCCCTGGCGCGGCGTTCAGAGGTTAAACTCAGGAATGGCTGAGCAGTTAATTCATGAAATAGACATGGCTAGGTACTTATGCGGCGACGTAAGTGAAGTCTTTGCCTATGGAGTTAGGGGATGTACTGCTATGATAGATTACGAAGACCACATAACGTGCCTGTTAAAGTTTAAGTCTGGGGCTATAGGGAACTTAGTAGGTAGCTTCTTGTATAGGATAGGAGATAGATCAGGGATGTTAGTGTGCGATGAAGCTTCAGTTTACTTTAACGCTAGAAAACAGTACGTTAAAATAGTCTACTCTAACAGAGAGGTCTTTGAAAAGGAGGTCGGGTGGAAAGAAAACCCGTTCTTACTTGAGTTGAGAGACTTCATTAAGTGGATCGAAAAGGATATCCCTCCGAGAGCTACGATAGAAGACAGTTATAAAGCTCAAGAGATAGCAGAAGCCGCGCTCCTTTCCATAACTAGGGATCAACCCATTAAGTTGCCACTCACTTGGAGTTAGCTACGCTGAAAAACGCGATGACATCGGTGAAACTATGGGATTGCACATAGTAGTCCCGATAAAATATGTCCCAGACATAGAGAAGGTCAAGTTTGACGTGGAGAAGGGGAGAATTGATAGAAGCTCTGCGCCAGGCGAGATAAACCCCCTTGACCTACATGCACTAGAAGCTGCTGTTCAGATCAAAGAGGAATTAGGAAGGACTGTGACTGTTGTGAGTATGGGACCTCCTCAAGCTGAAGTAGCTCTTAGAGACGCCTTGTCGAGAGGGGCTGATAGAGCTATATTACTTACAGATGAGAGGTTCGCTGGAGCTGATACCCTAGCCACCTCTTATACCTTAGCTTGCGCGTTAAAGAAACTACGACCTTTTGACTTAGTTATATGCGGGGAGAAGACAGTCGACGGGGACACAGGACAAGTTGGGCCAGAACTAGCTGAGCACTTAGGCTTGCCCCATATGTCCTACGTCTCTGAAATAAGGAAAGTAAGTGAGGGCGAGGTGTTGGTGGTAGTCGATATGGGGTACTCTTACTACTTAGTTGAGTTAAAGATGCCAGCACTCATTACAGTCACTAAGGACGTTAACAAGCCGAGATTGCCAACCTTACGTGATAAACTCAGGGCTAGGAGAGCTAAGATTGAAGTCTGGGACGCTGATACGTTATCTGACGTAGCTGACATGAGTAGAGTAGGATATGTGGGTTCTCCTACGGCGGTTCACAAGATCACGTTTCCGAAGGAGAGAGGGAGGAAGGCTAAAATTTTCTCTGGTTCTGATGCCATAAAGAGACTCCTTGATTCTTTAGAAGGGGTGATTTGACGTGAGAAGCTATGAGGGGGTTATGGTAATAGGAGAACAACATGGAGGGATAATTCACCCAGTAACTTTTGAACTTCTAGGTAAGGGGAGAGAGATAGCTGATAAACTCGACTGTAAGTTATATGGAGTGTTGTTAGGGCATAGAATTAAGGAGTTAGCTAAAGAGTTAATATATTATGGAGCTGATGAGGTTTTTGTCCTTGATCACCCATCTTTGAAGTATTTCGACCCTGTGAAGTACAAGCATAACTTAGTGAAGCTAATCAAGGAAGTTAAACCTGAGTTAATCTTAGTTGGAGCGACTAACGTTGGGCGATCTCTAGCCCCTAGAATTGCAGCCGCGTTAAAGACTGGGTTGACTGCAGACTGTATAGACATACTAGTTGACGAGAGTGGGGACATAGTACAAGTACGCCCAGCCTTCACAGGAAACATAATAGCCCACATAAAGACGAGGACGAGACCAATAATGGCTACAGTTAGGTATAGAGTCATGAAGCCCCTTGAAAGAGATGTTAGTAGAAGGGGAAAGATCGTAGGAGTTGAGGTCGAGAACATCGGAGACACCGGAGTCGTTGTAGTAAGAAAGTTAAGGGATAAGGAAGTCAATATAGCTGAAGCTGATATAATAGTTTCTTGTGGTCGAGGGTTAAAGAGACCTGAGGATGTCAAAATGATTGAAGAGTTAGCTAAACTGTTAAGAGGAGTAGTCGGGTGTAGCAAGCCCTTAGTTGATGAAGGGTGGATGTCAAGAGATCATCAAGTTGGGTTTAGTGGGAACGTAGTTAAGCCACGTCTTTACATTGCTTGTGGAATTTCTGGTTCTCCACAACACTTGGCTGGAATGAGAGATTCAGAAATCATAGTAGCCATAAACCTAGACCCTTCAGCCCCCATATTCAGATTCGCTGACTACGGGATAGTCGGGGATTTATACGAAATAGTCCCTAAGTTAATTGAGGAAATAAAGAGGAGGAGGTTAAACCGTGGAAGAGAGAGTCGTAAGAGAACTTAAGGAGGTAGTTGGAGAAGATTGGGTGATCACAGAATTAGAGCTCTTAAAGGGGTATTTAATAGATGAGACAGCTGAACCTGTTAGACCTAAACCCTCTACAGACGTAGTCTTAGTTAAACCAGCTAATACTAAGGAAGTATCAAAAGTCTTGAAAATAGCTAATCACTACAAGGTTCCCGTTTATCCAAGAGGTGGAGGGACTGGCTTAGTAGGGGCCTGCATACCTACTTTGAGTGGGATAGTACTGTCATTGGAGAGGATGGACAAGATAGAGATAGACAGAGATAACTTAATGGCAATAGCTGAGGCTGGTGTGACCTTAGGGAAACTCATAGAGGAGTCTGAGAGAGCGGGACTATTTTTCCCAGCTCATCCCGGAGATGAGGGGGCACATGTAGGGGGTCTCGTGGCTTGTAATGCTGGAGGGGCTAGAGCCGTAAAAACTGGAGTCATGAGACACTACGTCAAGGGACTAGAGGTAGTCCTCCCAACTGGTGAAGTGTTAAATTTAGGAGGGAAGTTAATCAAAGACAACACTGGGTATGACTTAATGCAACTGTTTATAGGAAGTGAAGGGACTCTTGGAGTGATAACTAAAGTCATATTAAGGTTGTACCCCAAGTGGGGAGCTACTTTAACTTTAATAGTTCCCTTTAATGACAGACATAGCGCTATTAGAGCTTCTCCGAGGATACTACAAAGCGGAGTCATACCGTTAGCTCTAGAATATGTTGAAAGAGACTTAGTTGAGATGTCAGCTAAACACTTAGGACTTACTTGGCCCTGTAAAGAGGGGGAAGCGTACTTGATAATAATATTGGCTGAGCCAACTGAAGAAACTGTTTATACTGAATGTGAGACTATAGCTCAAGTCTGTAGCGAACTAGGAGCTCTTGAACCGTTAGTAGCTGAGACTAGGAGAGAACAAGATGAGATATTGAAGATAAGGAGTAATATTTACATAGCTCTTAAACCTGAAACAGTTGACATACTTGATGTCTCAGTCCCCCCAGCTACAGTTGGAATTCTATTGGATAAAATAGACGAGATAGCTGAAAGGTACAAGACTAGAATTTCAGTCTACGGTCATGTAGGAGATGGTAACTTACACCCTCACATAATGAAGACTGAAGGGTGGAGTGATGAAAATTATGAGAAGGTTAAGGAGGAGATTTACAAAGTCACTATAGAACTTGGGGGGACTATAACTGGAGAGCATGGAATAGGAGCTATAAGGAAGAAATATCTTAAGATGTGCTTTAGCGATAGAGAGTTAGAGATCATGAGAGCGATAAAAAGGGTATTTGACCCTAATAACATACTCAATCCGGATAAAGTATTACCATAACAGATATAATTTTCATTGTATTTTTTGAAAGCAAACACCTTCCAAACCAAACACGATAACCCGCTCCGACGAAAATGTAAAAGCTTAGAGACAGAACATCTTTTCGTATTAATAGATACGTGTTTACTATTGTCCTATTCTTTCTCTCAGTATTTGAGCTAGTAAATTTATGATGTCTGTTTTAATACTAGATACTTCTCTTCTAAGCTCAGCCACTTGACCTTCAAGGCTTTCGACTCTTTTAGCTAAGTCATCAATTCTCTTATCATGTATAGTAAGTATTTTACTGAAGTCATTTAGCCTTTGTTCTACCTTCTTATCAAGATCGTTTATTTTTCTATCGAAGTCATCGAACCTTTTATTAAAATCATTTAATCTTTTTGAAATCGTCGAACCTTTTATCATAACTATCTAATCTCTTATTAACTTATGCTAGTAGTATCATTACGATCTCAGAATTAGTTAACTTTTTGCCTTTAGAAATCTTCTCGCTAATTCGTTTGATAGCCTCTTCCAATACCTTTTCAAAGGCAATGCCTATGACGAGTTCGCTCACTAAGTAACACCTATTAGTAGGAATAAATCTCGGGTTAAAAAGAGTAGCGTCGTTAAATCGACTTACGCTATTAGGTAACAACTCTTATTTGTTTTGTGTACTAACATGAATCGGGTGACTTAATGAACGTAGTCTTAATAGTCATCGACACTCTCAGGTCAGACCACTTGAGTTGTTACGGCTATTTCAGAGAAACCAGCCCTACTCTAGACAGATTAGCTAAAGAGGGAGTTCTATTTGAAGACTCTTACGCCTCAGGAATTGCCACTGGGCCTGGATTTACAAGTATAGTTACAGGCCTATATCCAGTTAGCCATAAGTACTACATCACACC
>Ga0180302_10000786_pt1 | contig 14572 bp, 18 predicted proteins | sample GuaBasSediGuay17_FD_121794 | JGI IMG/M metagenome (GOLD analysis project Ga0180302, IMG submission 121794) | Subseafloor sediment microbial communities from Guaymas Basin, Gulf of California, Mexico - Guay17, Core 4571-4, 12-15 cm | ecosystem: Environmental > Aquatic > Marine > Hydrothermal... | reverse complement strand
TTATCGACGAGCTGTACACCTTACTACGGTCTGTTGGATGGAAAGAAATAGATTTCTACAGACCTTGGGAGCCTTACCCTCCTTCAGAAAATGATTTTGTGGTGGTTTGCGTATGCGAGTGAGAATACCAATTTGCAGACCTATAATCGGGGAAAGAGAGCTATACTACATAACCAAGGCTGTAGAGGAAGGGTGGATAGCTAAAGGTAGGTACATAAGTGAGTTTGAGCAGAGGTTTGCGAACTACTGCGGTTGCAAATACGGGGTTGCTGTATGCAATGGTACTGCTGCCCTACACCTTGCCCTAGCGAGCTTGGATGTAGGGAAGGGTGATGAGGTTATAATACCAGCGTTTACGATGGCTGCCGTTGCATTTGCTGTGGTTTACACGGGGGCAAAACCCGTTCTGGTTGATGCTGACCCAGAGACATGGTGTATGAGTGTTGATGAGGTTGAATGGGCAATTACTGATAGAACTCGGGCTATAATACCAGTTCACATATACGGCCATCCCTGCAATATGGATGAGCTGTTGGCAATAGCTGATGAGCATAACTTACACATCATTGAAGACTGTGCTGAGGCTCACGGTGCTGAGGTTAGGGGTAAGAAAGTTGGAAGTTTTGGCGATATGGGTTGCTTTAGTTTTTATAGTAATAAGATTATAACTACTGGGGAAGGAGGGATGATTGTAACTGATGACCGCTCCCTAGCTTCTAGGGCTAGGTATCTTGGTGACATGGCATTTGAACCGGAGCTGGAGTTAAGGTTTTTCCACCAAGAAATTGGGTACAACTACAGGCTCACAAACTTGCAGGCTGCCCTAGGCCTCGCACAACTTGAGAGGATAGAGGACTTCATAAAAGCAAGACAGAGGAATGCAAAGCTTTACACCGAGTTGCTGGCAGAGATAAATGGGATAACCCTACCAGTAGAAGAGAAGTGGGCGAAGAATGTATACTGGATGTATGGCATTCTTATCGAGGATAATTTCGGCATCAGCAGAGATAAGCTAATGCTAAGGCTGGCGGAAAAGGGAATTGAAACGAGGCCATTCTTTACACCCATGCACCAGCTACCATGCTTTAGGAGGAGAGGTTTGTTTGAAAATACACATTACCCAGTTGCAGAAGAGTTAGGACATAAGGGGTTATTGCTACCTTCGGGCTCTGACCTCACACTGGAAGAGATAGAGTACATAGTTAATGCAATTAAGGAGGAAGGGAAATGAGGAAAGAACGCTGGACTAAGGAGGAAGAGAAGTTCCTACTCGAGAACTATGGCAAGATGACTGCAAGGCAGCTAGCGGAAGAGCTCACACAGAGGTTTGGTAAAAGGAGGACAGCTGAGGCAGTAAGAGATAAGTACGGCCATCTTACCGGTCGAAGGAAGAGTAATAGGCAGAGGAAGAAAGAACTCGACCCATTTAATTCTGAGGATATCTGGCTCGTGTACAACACACTCAAACCCCTTCTGGGCTTGCCGGACAATGTGACCAACGCCACCGACGCTGCTGAGATTTTGATAGAAAGGTGTAGAGAAGTCACTGACAAGTTTGGCTAATTAGGTGGTTTTAGTCGTCAGCCACCACCGTCTTTAGACGGTGGCTTGTAGGTGGTCTCATGCAGGCAATCATCGACCCCTACATCAGGCCGGTTGACGGCGGCCCTTGGGCTGGGAGCAGGCTCCCAGCCCAGTCAGTCAAAACCCTCACAGCCTTACAGCCGTTTCCCCAGAGGGGTGCCTTAAGGCTCGGGCTTGGGGTAATAATAATACACAACTTTAAAAACCTAACGGAGGTGAGAAAGGCGGCATTCCTCCCCTCGTTAAAACGAGGGATCTCCTGCCGCCAATGCTTATGAGCGAAGTTTGGATAAGTGAACCCAGCATGTTTCCGCATGCTGAAGTTGAGCTGCAGGAGAAGCTAATTAAGAAAGATTGGGATTGGCTAATAATTTTAGATGCGATGCGCTGGGACTTCTGGTGGAAGCACACAAAAATGGGTAAACCTGTAAGATCGCCTGCAAGTGCAACTAGGGAATGGTGCCTGTATATGAAAAACAAAATGGACTTCAGCGATGTAGTCTGTGTCAATGCAAACCCAGAGGTTTCAAGGAGGCTTGGCAAGTGCTTTAGGCGTGATATAAGATTGTGGGACTCCGACTGGACTTATGTAAATGGTATACCCACAGTCCCACCAGACAAGGTCGTCAATAGGGCACTAAAGCTTGTAGACAGGAAGGTGAGAGTTATCGTGTGGTTCTTACAACCTCATTTCCCAGCGCCGCTACATGACCCACCACTGCCAGTTTTTAGGGCCATTCCGCATGGAGAAATACGCAGAGTTGATGATAGGATGCCCGCCAAGTACATACTTGATCCAAGGAAAGAAATTGAGGCTGGTAGGCTGACTAGAGAAATGATAATATCTGGTTACGAAAGCAACATCCGGTGGGTGCTTGGCGAGCTTAGGAGACTTCTTGACAATGTAAGGGGTAAGAAGATAGTCATTACAGCAGATCACGGGGAGATGCTGGGAGAACACGGGTATTACGGACATTGGGATGGTGCTGAGTACGAAGAACTGCGAATCGTACCTTGGGTTGAGCTGTGGCCTATAAAAAATTAACTACATGTTGGAAGGGGTAAAGTATGGTTGTAATACTTGGTGTAAATCCGATGACTGATGCATCAGCATGTTTGGTTATAGACGGTGTGTTGGTAAATTATGTGGAGAGGGAAAGGTTCGAGCCGAGGTGGAAGCACAGTAGGAAGTACGACCTTGAGAAAGATAGAGTTATTCTTCTTGACCCAATCGAAGCGATCAAGTGGTGTCTTGAGGATACAGGCATCACGATGGACAAGGTCGACTACATAGTGCTGAGCTGGAAGGCTGAGAAGGAGTCAATGAAGAGGCTGTACGACCTCGTACCTTATGAAAAAGAGCCAGACCGCATAGAATGGGAGAAGCGTTGCTTGGAGAAGCACAGCCCTGAAGCTCTGATGGCCGACCTAAAGCAGAAGCTCGAGGAGGCCGAACTGACACCCGTGCCAGACATGGTTTGCGTACCACACCACCTAGCTCATGCTGCAACAGCTTACGCTTCTGGCTGGGAGAAGTGTGCAATACTCACCGTAGACGGGCACGGCGACACGACTGCAATCGCTGGGTGGATCAAAGATGGTGGTGAAATAAAACAAGTGTTCTGGCATCCATTTTGGAATTCACTGGGATGGTTCTACTCAGCAGTAACGGAATTTCTCGGCTTGAAAATGAAGTGCGATGAGACTAAAGTGATGAACTTATCGAATTATGCCGAAGTTTCCCCAATACTGAAGAAGAAGATGGACAAGGTTGTGAAAGTCAAAAAGGGAGATGTTGAAGTCGATGCCTCTTACTTACTCTACGGCCCCCACAAGATCAGCGAGAACCCCAGATACTCGGACAAGTTCATTCATTTGTTCGGTGAACCATTTGAGAGGCTGGAAAAGCATTTCAAGACGATTGGAGATGTCAAAGAGAGTAGAGCTGCACAGATTGCCGCCGCTGCCCAAGCCAAACTCGAAGAGGCTATGCTCGCTCTGTGCTACAAACTGCTATATAAGCTGCCTATCGAGGAAAACATCCCTAGTAAATTAGTCCTAGCTGGAGGAATTGCCCTAAACTGCAAGGCGAACAGCAGAATTCTTAGAGAAAAATTGTTCAGCGATGTATTCGTCCTCCCAGCAGCGCACGATGGCGGAACGGCTGTGGGAGCCGCCTTGTACTGGTACTGGCATGAGACAAACAAAGACCCAACATTCGAGCTTGAACATGCGTACTACGGCCCAGAATACTCAAACAAAGAGATAGAAGAGTTCTTAGAGTCGCAGGAAGTGGACTTCTATGAAGTTGAACCAGTTGCAAAGGCCGTCGAGTTGCTTCTCGATAATCAAATTGTAGCATGGTTCCAGGGTAGGAGGGAGATGGGGCCACGAGCTTTGATGAACACTTCGATTCTTGCCGACCCAAGGGACAAGAGAAACTTCTACAGGATCAATGTTTACCACAAGAAGAGTGTGCTGTGGAGAGACCGCTCCCCATCAGTCACATACGCCTTCGCAAGGGAGCACTTCGACGAACACTTCAGCAAGCTCGACCCCTTCATGCTCGGACTCAGAAAGGTTGATGATTCAATTCCAGCGGTGACATCTGTAAGGGGAGAAACGAGGCCACAAATCATCGACCACCCGATCCTAACACTGCTTGAGGAGGAGATCGGCTTCGGATGTGTGCTCAACACATCTTTCAATCAGGCTGGAAAGGCCATGGTTAACAGCCCACAGATGGCTTTGGAGGATGCCAAAGCTATGAAGCTGCAACACTTGATTATAGGCGACTTTTACATTAATCTTTAGGAGGTTCTGTTGACCGATCTGGCATGAAAATCTGTCTAATTAGTCCAGTGAACCCAAGAAATACTCCCTACACTAGGGATACGAAAGCGGGCCCTGCTCTGGGGTTACTGCGTTTGAAGTACTGGATCGAATCGAGAACTGAACACGAAGTCGATGTAATCCACTCTGATGTTGAGAATCCCTACATCAACTACTCGAAATACGATTATGTGGGAATTGGCAGCTACTACCCAACGATGAAGTATGATCTAAAGCTTGGTGCTTGGATAAAGAAGACATTCGATGTTACTCTGATTTACGGAGGGATCAACCCTACCTTCCTCCCCAGCGAATATCTGACCACAGGCGACATCGTTGTTCGCTACGAAGGTGAAAAAGCTCTCGAAAGAATCCTAGAGGAAAGAATTACCGAAGGTGTCGTGGATGGGCCCTATCTTTCTGAGTCTGAGTGGAGGGAGGCAACCTTCAATCTTCCCTATGAATCTGCCCCCTGGAAGAAGATCTGGGAATTCAATCGTCGCCGCTATGGAGTGGGGCCTGCGGTTCGTTTAGTAACCATATCGGGTTGTCGTCGTGGTTGTGTTTTTTGCTCATCTACTAATTTTATAAAGAAAATTCGATTCCTTTCATCTGACGAACTGGCTGCTTTATGTGATCGTGTTGCTCGCTTCCTCCCCCCCAATGGAATAATAATTCTACAGGGAGACGATGAACTGTATGGTAGAGCAAGGAGGCGTTTCTTCGACCTATACGAAAGGGGCTACCGATTTCCCCGTCCCGTCTCTATCCAAACAGAAGTTAAAAGAATTGATGAAGAAACTGCTCATGTATTGAAGGAACTTGGAGTTTTTGAGGTTTGCTTGGGTGTGGAATCTTTCTCAGAGAACATCCTTAGAGAATACGAGAAGAAAGCAACAGTCGAGGACAATGAAAGGGCACTAGATATACTTCTCCGCTATGGCTTCAGGATTTACGCCAACATAATTCTGAATGGTCTGGGCATTTATTCAACTAAAGAAGATGTAGAATACACTTTAAAGCGAATAGAATACTGGAAAAGGAAGGGAAAGGGTAAAATAGTCTTTGGAATTAACAAAGAGGTAATTCCGCTCCCCGGAAGCAAGTACTGGTCTATTTTGCAGTCAAAGGATGAAGTTAAAGTTAAATAGTATAAATACTCTCTGTTATACATGGTTGAAACCAAGATAGATGAGGAGAAAATCAGCCGATTCCTACTTCAAAAGCTCAAGGAGAGAAAATGGGTTCACGGAAACAGCGTTGGCACACCAATGCAACTCCTCAGCCTTATTATCGAAGTCGAACGAAACAGAGCTGATGAGATCATTGATGAACTGCAAAAGCTTGGCATAACCATCGACCGCAGCTTAATTTCGTGGGGAACTTACATTCCGGTCAAGGCCCCAGTACGGCTAATTCCGGAAATACAGAAAATTCCGGGTGTCGTGAAAGTATGGTATGATACACCTCGCTATATTACTTCTACATCTCAAACATCTCCAACATCTCCAACATCACTACCCGCACAACCTCCAGCAATCCAAGATCCTCTACTCGGCAAGATAGAACTAAGCCCTGTAGAGATACCAGCTAAGCCACTTGAGGTGCCCATAAGAATAATAACCGGCTGGATATCCGCCATAATAAGCGGACTTGGTTTTAATCCACTGAGAATTCACAACCCTAATGTTGAAATCCTGCCAAATTCTGTTGCCGCTGAGATTGCCGAAGTACCAGACTTAAGAGAGGTGGAGGTAAAAGTGGCAGTTTTAGATACTGGCGCGCCTTTGCCAGCGCATCCACACTGGAGAAAATCTATAAAAGCTGTCTCCTTTACCGGCGAGGCTCCATGGGATGGTAATGGACATGGTAGTTACTGCACCTGCCAGGCGTTTGGCAAACAATTTGCGACTAGATTTGGAATTGTTAGAGGTATTGTGGACGCAAGGAATGCCATGCACGGTAAGGTTCTTACAAATGCTGGTTTCGGTTCAACAAAGTTCGTACTGAAGGGGATGGAGTGGGCCTACAACAGCGGAGCAAAAGTCGTCTCAATGAGCTTGGGTGGGCCTCTACAGGATGGATTACAGGATCCCGAAGTTAGAGTAGTTGAAGCTACGAGAGACGAGATAATTTGGGTGATAGCTGCCGGAAACGAGGGGCCGGATGAGTGGACTATTGGTTCCCCAGCCGCTGCTCCCTCCGCATTAACAGTAGCCTCCTACTCTCCACTCTATGGCGATGTAGCTGTGTTCTCATCCCGTGGCCCACAGGCAAGCTGGTTTAAGGAGCATAAAGACGAATATGAGGAAGGACTAAAGAAGTACGGTGATGATTTCAAAAAACCGGATGTGATGGCTTCTGGTGGTGGGCCGGTTAAAGAGGGGCAAAAGCCCGATCTGCTTTACGGAGCGACACAGGGATGGTTCGATGGTGTGTATGACCTAACAGTTGAGGGTTTCGAGGCATTTCGCGGAACTTCCATGGCCACGCCTGTAGCTGCGGGCTTGGTAGCTTTGTTACTTGAAGAAAGGAAGATAAAGACTGCAGGGGATGTCAAGAAAGTTATGGCCAAGGTGGCTGAAGAAGAGGGGCGAGAGAAAGACATCGCAAGAGGATATGGTCTAATTAAATACACATACTTTTAGGTGAGAGTATGTCTGCTTATCCAATCTTCACAAAAACGACCCTATTCGTTAACGGAAAGCTTGTGAAGGAGAAGATAAAGAAGGAGATCTTCTCTGAAGTAAAGTGCAGTGAAGGAGACGAAATAATGTGGAAAGGGACGATAAAAAACATCGGAGACGAAGGACTGATCATGATCCAGTATTCCGATTATCACAAAGACAGGCGCAAATTCGTTTATTGGGATAGGGACACAGTTCGTCTCAAGGCCGGTGAGGAATTTGAAATTGCTCACAAGTGGAGGATAAAGGGCGGCGGCACTCACCACCTCTACTTCGTGCTCTTCTTCTGGACAGGTAAAACATGGGCAGCACCCTCCAGAACAAGGTACTGGACGAGCGACAGCTATAAGGCCGAGGTCAAGGCAGCCAAACCGCCGGTTAAACCGCCGGTCAAGCCACCAGAGAAGATCGCTGTCAGAACACTGACACAGTTCTGGGGCAAGATGGGCTGGCTTACGGTCGGCATTCAGGCAAATTATGATGTCAGAACTAGGAAGATTGCTGGGACTGCTTACCAAGAGTTCAGGCGCGGTCCTCCTGCCCTTATCGATGTCTACATAGTCTTGAACCCCTACTCAAAGGCCGAGCTTGAAAGCGACAAGCTCAAGGAGTTCAGTGTTATTCACCACCTAAGACCAAGGATTACCGGAACAACTACGATCAAAGGTAAGAGGTATGGCATCTACTCCTTCACTGCAACGCTGCCCGAAGGCATTAATCCAAAGGCAGTAATAGCAATAAGGGCTGTAACTTCGGGTGGTGCCTACTCTCCACTCCTCTTCGCCCAGCCTAACATAGTGTCGATGACGGCTCCAAAGATTGCTTGTGCAGATTCCAGACAAACAGTCGTCGTTGAAGTCAAAAATGATGGAACGAAGACTGCAAGAGGTACAGTAAGGCTGTATGTAAACAACAGGGTGGCTGACTCGGTTTCAGGCGAGTTCGAGCCCGACAAGATCAAGAGAGTTGAGCTCGGCTTTACGATGCCCCGCAAAACCTCACAGCTGAGAGTGACCTTCAGCTTGGAGAGGCAGATGGTAAGTAAATCCACTATGACAGATGTGAAGTTCCCATCCATATCAATAACTGCCGCTGCTCCAGATAAGGCAAGGCCGGGTGATGAGTACACAGTCACAACATTTCTCAGGTGCGAAGATTGCCCAACGACTGTAAGGGTAAGCAATGTGCAGAATGGCAGAACCCTCGAGACAAAAACCCTATCAATGCTCGTAAATGAGAGGAAGACTGTGAAGTTCAAGAGCAAGATGCAATCGAAAGCCTACGGTACCACTCACACAATCATTGCAAGAACTCCATACAGAAGCCACAGCAAGTCCCTAAAGATTCTGCCAGTGGAGTGCTGCATCTTCGATGGCCGCTACATACAGGTGTGGGCACCCAGAGACTCAACCGTGGAGTTCATTGGCATCATCAATGGAAGCGCTGATGGTGCAAGAAATGTGGATATTTACGGTAAGAACACATACTTGGTGAAGGGTAAGGCCGCTCCCAACGACTTTGCCGAACTCGTGGGTAACTTTGACAGTGTAACCCTGTCCTTCTCCATACCTCTAACGATTGCATTCGGATCGAACATAAAGAGAGGAAGGAGTGTTATCAAAAGCAGGGTGCCGCCGGCATTCATAGTCCTAAAAGATCCTATAGAAAAAGAGAAACTTGAGCTCGTGTACAACAAGCTACAGAGGGTTCCTGTTATCTTGAGGCCGGTAACATTTCCAGCCGTGGTTATGTCAGAGCTGTGGGGATAGTTATTTAAATTACCAACAAATTTATAAACGGTGGTCGCCATGCTGGTTGAAGAGGTGTTCAGTTCGCTTAGAGATCTGATAAGGAGCAGAAGGCTTGCGAGAGAGGAACTGTTTCGCAGAACACTGATTCCTACGCCTGAAGAGGTTGGAGAAATGCTCGCCAAGCCAGCGATGATCATAACCGGAATGTTAGACAGAGATGTAAAAAAGATCATCAAACAGTTGAAAGGAGGTAACCCACACCCCATCTCATTCGAGGAGGCTGTGGAAGCTGTCGCTCAAACTGAGTGGGCTCGCCACTGGGCTCAATCCATCTGCAAGATGGCAGGACACATCCCAGGAACTCCCGAGTACAATACATGTGTCGAAAAGCTAGCAAGAAAGGCTGCGGAGGGACTGCTTGAATAGGGGGGTCAATTTGACCGATTTCAAGAGACACACAGACAATAATGACATCGAAAAAAGGTTAATAAGGCTTATAAACGATGAACCCCCAAAAGGAGCTCTTGAGAGAAGAATAGACTGGCAAACCGATGCGATAAAAACCATTGCTCTAGCATGTTTTGCAATGCGTAAAGATTTCAAGTGGCTTCGATGGCTTGTTGTCCTTATACTCTGTGCCGTCCTTGCCAGCAATTTGAGGTGATATCAGGTGAGAAGATGACTGCTAGGCCAATTGACAGACTGCTCTCAAAACTCATGGACATACTCATAGAAAGACCAAAATCTAAACCGCTTAGACCATGGTGGATTCCTCCAGCTGAACCATTCAAGCCTCCTAAAAAGAGGAGAGTCTGAATGTCTAATGAGGTTATAGATGAGAAAGAAGCTCCTTGGGTCTACAAAATCCTTGTCCTAATACTTGAACTCGGAAAAGACCTGAAGTGTCCTCTGTGCAGAAGGATGCTTGTATACCTAGCTGAACACATTATCCGCTTCAACTACTACACTGAGTTCATGGAAAACGGCATGAGTTTCGAGGAAGCTGTCGATTACTTCGAGCTGGAGTATAGAGAGGGTATCGAGGAGCTACTGATGCAGCTGAGGGAAAAGCTCGGTGTGGCATTTGATGAAAAGCAGGAAAAAAGAGCAAAGAGCAGACTTGAAGCAATTCTCAAACTTGCCATTGATGATTTGACTTCGCTTTCGTCTTCAAGTCCCGCAGAAACTGCATGAACCTGTCTATCATCTCCTCATCAGGAATTTCTGTTCCGAGCTCGACCATTGTAGCATAGGATTTTAAGATCGTTGTAACAACACTGCTTAAGTCTTTAAACCCCATCATCTGTCTCTTTTCCTCCAGCCAATCGTAGGTTGTGTCATCCACAGCTATGGTAATCTGCTTGCTATACTTTCCCTGTCCAAGTCTGAAGTCGAGAAGGTCATTGATGAACTCATCATAGGATATACCCTTCGACATAGAATCCTTCAATCGCTTGAGGGTAGAGGGGCGAACTGGAATGCGCGCAGAAGAAGATTCTTTTGTTTTGCGTGGCATGAATATTTACAACATTTACAACCTTAAAAACCTTTCTGTAAATTTTTACAGATAGCTTTATATAACTGGTAAACTAAAAAACCGTGAGGTGAGGTGGTATGGCCAAGAAGTACAAACCCATAGATGAGGTCGCTTCAAACTTTGCGACGGGAGTGAGTGATGAAGCTGCAAAGGAAAAGTGGGCCACGAACGCTGCTGCAAGCGTTGACTACTACAGAGAAAACTTTGCCCCAGTTTACAACACACAGATTCAGTGCGGTGCTGAGGTGAAGAGCAAGGGCCTTGCAGGATATGAGGCTCTGAAGGCATACGCAGACTGCATGTACAGAAGGAGGGGCAAGAAGGGAGCATAAAAATAAGGAAGCACAGAGGTTAGAACATAGCCTGTGTAATTTTTCCTTTTTCTGAGACTATATAACCAGCAGAAAGCATTTCTTCTATTGCTTTTTTTATCTCTTCCTCACCCATGCCATATATTTCCTTAGTAGCCTTTATGAGCTCGTCTTCAGGCAGCGGGCCATAGAACCTCAGTACTGCAAAGATCCTTCTCCACGCCTGTGGCGCAACTTTCTTCAATATTTTAGTCGGCCGTCTGAATGCCATAACTCTGTGCGCCTCTTCCGGATACCGAGAAACGAATTCTGCTATTAGCTGCTCTCTCTTTTGCAAAATCGTGGGCATAATCTTCGACTCGATGAGTTCGAGGGCTTCACCGACGGTCATATCTCGTTTTGGTAGGGTCTCGAGGATCCACCTCTTGATATTGTACACCTTTCTGTCCTTCCTAAACCCTGCAAGGAGTTTTTTGATTATTGCACCGCTCCTGATTAACTCTTGCTGCTGTTTGAGAGTTTCCTCCAGCTCAGCCCTTGTAGGTATGTCAGGGGGAGGTGATGGAGGAGATGTCAAACTCAGTAGTGTGAGAAGCTTCTTGAAATCGTCGGAGTAAACTAAATTCTCCCACTCTTTCCTTTTCACACCCACAGGTGGGTTGTAGGTTACAAATTTTACCGCTTCCTTCAGTTTCTCCCTCGTTTCCGGATCGATGTGGGCTATGTGTTCGACTATGAACTTGAGCTTGCTGAAGGCTGCCTTGTACACATGGTATTTGAGGAGGGTTATAACAAGCTTGGTCATCTGTACAGCCCTAACATTTACAGCAGGGGATGTGTATTTGAAGTAGATGTCAGGATAGTACTTTTTGATGGCTTCGAGAGTTTGGCGCATCTGCTGGGCAATCATCGCTGTAAAGTGTGAGACCTCGCTGAGCGTTTCGCCGACGGTTTTTTCCCTGTCGTCTGGTAAATAAGAAGAAACGAACTTGCGGATCTCATCGCATCTCATTTCTCTTGGAAAGCTGCGGAGAAAAGTGTGGAACCTCTCCATGTCTGTAATATTCTGACTGAGCTCTCTTATCTCTTTCAGCAAAGCCCTTGCGTCTTCTGGGAGTGTGTATTTCTTCTTACGCTTTCGCTTGGGTTTGGTCTCTTCAGTAGGTTCTTGCTCCTCAGCCATTTAACCCACCTTGTAAATGTCCTTACGAATTTCTCTAAATACGCTAACAACTTCAAAATAAGTTGTGTTGACTAAAAAGGCGGCTATAATTTCACCCATCCCTCTAAAATATTCAGTAAGCATGTTTATACCAGTCTGGACTTCCTCCATGTCATCGTCATAACCTTCAACAGTACAGATTTTGGAAAATGGCTGAGGATTTCTAAGGAATTCCATATACTCATCTTCAATAGCTTCAGTTTCCACTTTATCGACAAGGCCTTCCTTAACAAGTACATTCTTCAACCTGTCGAATATAAAAGAAAGTATAGAAGCTCTGATTCCCCACTTTATCTCTTTTGTCTCACGAAACATAGCATCTGTACATTTGACCACATTAACCATCGCTTCATAGAACTTGTTGAAGTCATATCTCCCGACTTCCTCCTCTGCCTTTTTTAGAAGCCACCTTTTATAATGAAGCTCAATTAACCTCTTTGCCTCAGTTCGGCTTACTGGTCTATTCAGCCTAATAGACAAAATGTGGGCAAACTCTTCGGGTTCTGGATAGCGATTTGCTTGGTTTACATACTCATCAAGGATTTCCATTGCCTTTTCTTCAAACTTCGACATTTTACTCACCCAACCAACTTCTCAATACCTAACTTAGTAATGAGTTCTCTAAACTCCTTCGTGGCAATGAGCTTCCTAAACTGCTGGGCAAGGAATCCCTTCTTTGGTGGGTTTCTGAGGAAGTCGAGGATAACCTTCTTCAGCTCTTCCCTCGTCTCTGGCTTTATTCTGTCAAGGTTGGTAACCAAGAGTCTAAGTGTTGAAGTGGGAATAACAAACACCTTCGCCTTAAGCTTTGCCAGCACTTGCTTAGCTATGCCCTCAGCCTGCCCATATGGTAAAATGACCTCGCCCCTTTTAACCTTCTCCAGCAGTTCTTTTACATTCTCAATGGCTTTCTCTATATCCTCCCTTATCCTCAATTTCTCTGTAATGAGTAAAAATTCGTCATTAGTCACGAGCTTGAGTAAAGATTCCAAACCAGCCTTGGTCATCGGTGGTTCATAGACAGCCTCGTATATGGCCTTCATCAAAGCGTCGAGTTCTGGCAGCATCTCGATGTACTCTCTTATGAGTTTTAAGTCTTGAGGAGAGATCGTGTGGAATGCTCTCGTCTGCAAGGCAGTGATGACCTTCCTAAAAGCAGCCTTGATGCGGGCTGGCTGGACTTCCTTGATCCACCTCGTCTTATTTTCTGAGAACCACTTGTCAACTTCCTTTTCGATGAACTTTAGCTCATCTTCCGGCTTTTCCCTGAGAATGCGCTGATAGAGCTTCCAGGTAAATTGCTCAGCCTCATCGGCTGGAGGAACTACATTGTAAATTGCAGTCCTCGTAGCTATGACTCCTCTTATCCGATCAATAAGCTTGAGGTCGGGTTTTTCTTCATGGGTTTCTCTCTTGAGTTTTTCCTCAGCCATTAGGCTTCACCTCTATATTCGGCTTCGAGCAACCTTCTCCAGAGCGGTAATTCTTCCTCTTTCTTCTCTTCAGCTTCGGGAACTTCCTTCTCTTTCTTCTTCTTACCCTTGCCCTTCCTGAGCTCCAGAATGTCCTCGACCTTTATGCCGCTGAACGCCTTCGACAGCTCATCGCTCCAGAAGTTCGGCAGTGGGTTGGTAACGAATCCTTCAAAGTCCTTATCGTCCGCTATGACATAGGTGTACTTCTTCTTATCTTCATTAGGGACCGGTAGCTTTTTGAAAGCCTCGTATATTTTGCCCACGAGCTTTTTCATCTCTGGACGTTCGAAGTACTTGTACATCGAGCCAGGCCTCTTATACCCAAGGATGTCAACATCCGTTATTATATCGATGTCAATCTTCCGGGTGTAATGTGTTGCGAAGATGAGAAGCTGGTCTTTCTGCCCACTAATAGATAAAAGAATGGATAAAGCCTTGTTCTCACTCGTGCCGAACTCTCTTGCGTAGTAGAACATCGCCGCTTCATCGAGAAAGATGGCCGCTCCGTCTGGCAGGTCAGGTTCTCTCGGATCGAGGGGATGAATGAAGTCTGGAAGTAAATGCCACTTCTCCTTTGGTAATCCCTTCACATACGCTTCAACATCGAACAGCCTTATCGCCTGTGTGAGCAAATAATACCCACAGGCACTCTTTCCCTGACGCTTTCTGCCGGCGAGCATTACTATTGAAGGGAAATCGAGGATGTCCGCCCATGTCTTGACTTTTACCATGTTATAACACCCCATTATAACACTTCTCTTAACTTCTTAAAGCACTCACTCTCGATGAGTGCTCTGTACTTCGGCTCGAAAGCCTTTATCTTCGGTGGTTCCATTGCCTCAATTGCTGCCTTCAGAGTGTCCTTTACCTTCGGATCGAGGTGTTCCGCAACCTCCACTATCAGACAGACCTTGTTCACATCGAAGATATAAGTCCGAGCCTTTATTGCGTTTGTTAAAATCTTAGCATGAGCATTTGCTACAGCAATCTTGGCCTTCAGCTTCGGCGGAATGAATGGTTTGGGTTTTTCTACTGGTGGTTTTTCAGGCAGCCCTTTAGCAATTAGTTCTTCTACGACAGCATCGACGGCAACAGGCTCGTATTTCTCTAATTGTAAAGCTACATCGATTCTGCTCTTTCCAACAGCAGTTTTGAGCACTTCTTTCTCAGACG
>Ga0180302_10000785_pt1 | contig 14583 bp, 12 predicted proteins | sample GuaBasSediGuay17_FD_121794 | JGI IMG/M metagenome (GOLD analysis project Ga0180302, IMG submission 121794) | Subseafloor sediment microbial communities from Guaymas Basin, Gulf of California, Mexico - Guay17, Core 4571-4, 12-15 cm | ecosystem: Environmental > Aquatic > Marine > Hydrothermal... | reverse complement strand
ATTAGTAGCGGAAAACCCTACGCCTTTTCTCGTGAAAACTCTTATGCTTACTCCTGCTGAAGAGGAGTAGCTCATGCTTAAAGGAACTCCGTTTACTAGTGAAACATGATCGCTTAAGTCTCTCTGATATCTAGCTTCAGCATAAACCGCGCCTAATTTGAGCGCGTAGTCGACGGCATACTGTAGAAGATCTTCCATCGAGTTATCTGAGTAGACTTTACTTATAAAACATATGGATGCTTGCTCAATGCTACTTGTTAATCTTTAAATACTCTCTGAGAGTTTCACTACCGGCGAGCATATGAGAATAGTGTTACTCCACAGCGATTTTATTGAATTTGAACCTAAGATTAAAGCTATTGAAGAAGCAGAAGAAGTTTCTAAAGAAAAGGAAAGAGTTGAAGAAGCTCTAGTAGTATTCACCACTGTTGAAAAAGGTGACAATGAAGAAGTAGTGCGCAAAGCAGCTGACAGCATAGTAGATGTACTCAACAGAGTAAAAGCTCCACGAGTAGTTCTTTACCCTTGGGCTCACCTGAGTAGTAATTTAGCATCACCTGATGCAGCCTTAACTCTAATGATAAAGCTTGAAGAAGAACTTAAGGAAAGAGGAATAGAGGTAGTTAGAGCTCCTTTCGGCTGGTACAAAGCGTTTACTATTTCTGTTAAAGGACATCCCTTAGCAGAGCTTTCGAGAAGCATTGCTGTAGAGGAAGAGAAAAAGGAAGCAGTTAAGCGCGGAGAGAAAAAACACTTAATACTTACACCTGAAGGAGAGGAGCTTGACCCAGAAAAAGCAGACTTATCGAAGTTCAACGAGGAGTTTCGGATTCTAGTTGAAAAAGAGGCTCTTAAAAAAGAGCTCAAAGGAGGAAAACCCGTTATCCTAGAATATCTGCAGAGATTTGGCTTTGAGTGGGAACCTTACAGCGATTTCGGACACATGCGCATGGGTCCCTATGCTTCACTTATATTCGATTTAGCTGCAGAGTACTCTCGCAGAGTAGCTCATAGCCTACCTATACCGGTATTTGAGGTAAAAGGAACAGCTTTCTTCAATCTTAAAGTGAAGCCTGTAAGAGAGCACGCAGAACTCTACGGTGACAGGCTCTATGTTATTAGAACGGACAGAGGGGATATGGTTCTTAGATACGCTGCATGTCACCAGCAATTCAGCTTAATTAAAGACTGGACACTATCCTACAAAGACCTTCCGTTCGGAGCATTCGAAATAGCAGACTCTTACCGATACGAGCAGAGCGGTGAAGCAGAACTCTGCTTCAGACTAAGAAGATTCTACATGCCAGACCTACATATCTTCGTAAAGGACGAGGAAGAAGCAAAGAAGTGGGTTATGATTATTCACGACAAGATAATGAGCGAAATGAGTAAAGTAGGCAGAAACTACGAGCTATTAGTCAACGTATCAAGCCCTGAGCAGTATGAGAAGTACAAGGGCTTCATTATTGAGCTGGCGGAGAAAATAGGCAAGCCAGTTTTAGTTGCAGTATATCCGCCGGGAATAAACTACTACTGGACAATCAACATAGAGTACCACATACTAGACCAGCTCAAAAGACCTAGAGAGGTAGGAACAGTTCAAATAGACATAGGCAATGCAAAGAGATTTGGCATAAAGTACATGGATAAAGACGGGACAGAGAAGTATCCGGTAATACTCCATACAGCAATTATAGGGAGCCTTGAGCGCTACATATACTCACTATTTGACACAGCGTTAATGAAAAAGAAGCCGGTGCTACCGCTCTGGATAAGCCCTGTTCAAGTTAGAGTAATCCCAGTTAGCAAAGAGTACATGCCTTATGCTGAGCAGATAGCTGAAAAACTTTCTTCGGCAGGATATCGTGTAGACATAGACGACACTGATAGGCCGCTTGGAAGAAAAATAGTTGACGCCGAGAGGGAGTGGGTTCCATATATCATTGTAATAGGGGAGAAAGAAGTTAAAGAGAATGTAGTAAACGTGAGAGTGAGAGAAACAGGAGAGCAAAAAATAATGAAAATAGAAGAATTGTTGAAAATACTGGATGAGGAAACATACGGTTACCCTAAGAAACCTTACGGCATACCCAGATATCTCTCTAAGAGACCTGGAATCCTAAAGCTAAGCTAAGTCTAAGTTAGGTACTATTTTAAAGATGTATATAGGTAAATTATTTGGGTTCTGTTAATGTACTCTTTCGTTTACAAAATCAAGCCCCAAGATAATGTAGCCACAGCTTTAACTGAGCTTAAAAGAGGACATGTTTACAAAATATTTGAAGAAGGAAGAGGTTTCGTAGGGGAAATAGAGGCTGTGACAAGAGTCCCGCAGTGGTACAAAGTTGCGTTAACAGAAATACTCGAAGAAGCTCCTGTAATTAAATTCGGGTACCCTATAGGTTTGGCTGCAATAAATATTAAGCCTGGAGCTGTAGTCCACTTAACGAATATTATTTTAAGCCCTGATTTTGTTTTCGAGGAACTCGTTGAAAAAGGATTTACTTTAGGAAAAGCTCTTGTCAACATAGATAAGGGAGACAGTGTTAGAGTAGGTAAAAACTTTAAGCCAACACATGCTGCGTTTAGAGAGCTGCCCACTGGAACAAAAATAGGCTATGCCGCTAAACGAATTCTGGCAGATGAAGTAGTTAGACTAGGCAATCTTGTAGAACTACCCCACAAGCTCGGGTGGAATGAAAAGTACCGTAACTTGGTCAAGGAATTCTACAAGTTCTTGAATACAGGTGTAATAAGCATGAGCAGGGTGTAACTTATGGAAAAGTGTTTAGCCTACTACAGGAAAAAACGCAGAGTATATGGAGTCAGAAACCATGTCTTAATACTCCCTACAACATTCTGCGTAAACAACGTCGCTTATCAGATATGGTCTCACTTCGCTGAAGAACGTTGGGGAGACTATGAAGAAAACAGAGTAGTTTTAGCACTTCATGATGCAGGCTGCTGCCATGTAGGTTTCGATAGAGAGATAGCTTTCAGAACATTCCTTGGAGTAGCTTCAAATCCAAATGTATATGGAGTACTACTCGTAAGCCTAGGCTGTGGTCAGTTCTGTAAACCTCCGCTGAAGCCCGGAGAAGACAAGAAAACTAATTTAATGAACTTTAAGCTCTACGACAGGCTAGTCAAACGCGGAGTACCCGTAAAATGGGTTAATGTACAGGAAGCAGGATTCAGCAGAGCGATTAAAATAGGAGTTAAGCACGTAAAGAAAATGGTTGAAGAAGCCTGCAAGCTCGAGAGAACAGAGTGTCCATTAAATAAAATAGTTATAGGCGTAGGCAATGGTGCGAGTGATCCAACTTCAGGGCTTTTTGCGAATCCAGCTGTAGGCTACTTAGTAGACTACTTTATAGGAAAGGGAGGAACAGTAGTTTTTACTCAATCTACAGAAGTTCTTGGAGCTGAAGAGTACCTCTTCGCAAAAGCCAGGAGGGAAAAAACGAGACTAAAACTTAAAAGGCTTCTAGAAACGCTAATAGTATTTAAAGAGGGTCTAGAGGAATACCTAGGAGTTTCTGATCCGACTCCGGGAAATATTGAAAGCGGGATCTCCACTTTAGCCGAAAAATCACTCGGAACAGTACTCAAAATAGGGCATAACACAGACATAGAAATAAAAGACGTACTGTCTTATGCTGAAAAAATACCTAGAAATAGAGGATTATATTTCATGGATGGTCCCGGAGAAGATCTATTGGCAATAACAGGAATGGTTGCTGGAGGAGCGCAAGCAGTAATATTTACTACAGGGCTGGGAACACCTATAGGTAATGTTGTCGCTCCTGTTATTAAAGTAACAGCGAACAAAGAAACCTATATGAAGCTAAACGAAATCATAGACGTGTACATTCCAGTAGAGAAAATATTTGAGGAAGGAAGGTCTCTCCAAGAAATAGCAATCGAAGTTCTATGGGATTACCTCCTAAAAGTGCTGTCTGGTCAACCAGTTAAAGCAGAGAAAAGGAATCAAATGGATTTTGGTGTAAGAGAATACTGGATGAAAATGTAGCTATTTTCTTAAAAGCCTCTTTAAGTATACTTTCAGGGCTATACTTCATACATATCTCAATGCTAAAGCTGGTATGAGCATTAATATTGAAGACACAGCAAGTTTAATTAGATTTTTGAGTAATTAGCAAATAATCTTCCTCTTAGTACAGTTATTTCTTAAACTATTTACCACTTGCCTACACATAGATATAGTACTGCGCAGAGAAGAACTGTTAGAGCCCTTAACTAAAGAAACACTCTAATATATTTCTAAGAATAGTGAACATTAAATAAAAATATTACTATTACTCGTTTGCTAACAATTATCTCACTTTATTTTACTTAGCTGCTTGTGGAAAGCTTGATATGATTCATACTTAGTACTAGATGCATTTAAAGCTCAAGAGGCTCATAAAAATCTCGTCTTCATAACACTTAACGAAGCTAATACTTTAAGTAAAAGTGGCATATTTTCTTGCTTAAAAGGGGATAAAGATGGAGTATTTCAGTAAATTTAATTAGGCATCAGGGAAATAATATAGTGCCCCCGTGGCTCAGTGGTTAGAGTGCCCGCGTGGTAAAGAGAGACTCCGCTGAGCGGGTGGACCCGGGTTCGAATCCCGTGTAAAAAGAGCGGGCGGAAATCCCGGCGGGGGCTCCAAGTATTTTAAGGAGTTAAATGGGTGTTAAAAGACTTAGTGAAGGTTTCTTTGAGGTAAATTCACAGTATTTGTCGCCTTTAGAAAGGCACTTTGCTTCAGTTAAAGATATTTTTTCGCCTAGTATGTAAGAAATAAAGCCAGCTAGTATTCCTCTTAGATAATGACTTCTGGGGCTCTTTCCTTTACCTTTAAAGGATCTACACTCAAAGTTTTCATAGAGCCTGAATCTTACTTTATTTTTCTCTGGATTAAACTTTAGTATTTTATAGTCCTTTATCCAGTTTAAGGCTTTAAATATCTCAAGTCCTAAAATAAGAAGGTCTTTTCCCGATAAGCCTACGTTTTTTTGCCATTTTTCTCCCATATGATACCCTGCTCTGAAACCTAAATGATACATGAATGCTTGTCCTGCTACACCGAAGTGCTGGTCGAGTGCTTTATATAATTCGCTTAACCATTCATCTCTCTCAATAATGACATTTCCTCCAAGGGCTACTGTAGATATGCTAAAGGGAGGTAAAAGTATTTTTCCTACTTCTTTAACACCATGTTCTATGTTGTAAACTACATCAAGTGATGAGATTTCGTTAATAATTTTGTCAAAGGGTTTATCTACATCAGTTATATCCAGCTGAGAGAGCCAGTAGGCGTACTCTTCTTCGAGGGGGGCTTCAATTACGCCGCTTAAGATGTTTACCTTATATTTAGCTAGTATTTGGGTTATTTTCAAAAATGCTCCAGGCTTATTGGCTAGTTTTACTGCTATAAATATTATTTTTCTTCCCTCTTTCTTTTCGGTGATGAAAGGGTACGCCACACTATAGCTAGTCACAGTAGCCCTTTTAAGTAGGGGTTCAAATTATATATGTTTATTTTTGCTGTATCGGGTACGTCGTTTAAGACACTTTTAGTAAATTTTTCTCGATATTTGTCAAGAAAGAGAATATAAGAGTAAGTAGAATTTATTATCTTCTGTGCACAACTAGTTTTATGTTAGATGTAAAAGTAGTTGAGGAGAGCTTTAGTTCTCACAGAAGAATAGAAATAATAGACTTTACTTCAAAACTAGAAGAAGTAGTTAAGAAACATGGTCTTGAAGAAGGAATAGTAATGGTATTTCTACCTCATGCCACAGCAGCAGTAACAGCTAATGAAAATGAGCCAGGGCTCATAGAGGATATTAAAAATATCTTAACGAAGATAGCGCCGCCAGATGGTCCTTTCCGCCACAATATTATAGATGATAATGCTCACGCACACATACTATCAGCTATAATGAAGGCTTTCTACATATTTCCTGTAAAGGAGGGAAGAGTAATTAGAGGCACCTGGCAAAATCTCTTTATAGTAGAACTTGATGGTCCGAGACACTACAGAAGAATAGTCTACGTCCTATTGGGAAAATTCAGAAAAATTTAAGAAACGAGCAAATAGTAATTAACCTAGGGATGATCGCTTTTCGGGGAGCCTGAGGTCTCCCAATGAGGTAGCCCTTATCCCGGTGACCGCTAGAAAATCTAAGAGGTTATTGGATTTTTCCGGAACCCCCGCTGGTTTTGATGTTTGTATTAAAAACACTATTAGTTAACTATTATATTTAAGTGTTCGAGTATTTAGCAAATTAGAATCAATACTTTGTTTAACTAAAACCCTTCTACAGTAATTTACTAGTAGAGTCGGAGCGAGGGAGAGTTCTATTGCTTCTGAAACTAGCATCCCCTGGCAGGGGTCAGTATAACAGGCAATCTTCATTACCACGACTAGTCCCGCATAAGGATAACCTGCCTGACCTCTAGACGCAATGAAAGGCCAACTGGCCTAGAGCCGAAAGAGGGGATCCATAGTTCTTAAATACTAGGGTAGCGAATATAGTAGTGATGCAGTATTTTTCTCCTGTAGAGCCTATTCTGCCGTCTAGTTTTCTTAGAGAAGCCGTTAAAGAGGCTATAGATATTAATGAAGCTGAAATACCTGTAGTTGATGAAAATTCGCACTACCTAGGTGTGGTGGATCTCAGACCTTTTTTCCTTCCGACAACAGATATTCTCGAGACAAGAGTTTCTAATGTTATGGTGAAGTATCCTACTATGGTTGAGAGCACTTTTTCTCCCGAAGAAGCTATGTCTCTTATGGTTAATAGCGGAATTAGAGGGATTCCTATAATTAAAGGAAAAGATGAGTACTTTGCTATGTTTTATCATAGAAATGCTCTCGAGTATTTGAAAGAAAAGGGTTTTGGCAAAGAAGTTAAGGTATACCAGATTATGCGAACTGTTGTTCCGTGTGTTTCTAGCAATGATACTCTTGCTAAAGCAGCGGCTATAATGAGAAGACATAAAGTTTCAAGAATTATTGTAGTTGAAGAGAAGAAGAGGTTAGTTAAGCCATTGGGAGTTTTAACTAGAACGGATATTCTTCGAATACTTTTTAAATATAGCAAAAGTAGAGCGAGTTTTGGTGAAGTTTCTGGCGAAAAATATAGATTTCTTTCACGTAGGGTTCGTGACTTTATATCTCACAGCATAGTTACTGTAAACTACAACGATTCTATGTCTACTGCAGTGAAATTAATGCTTGAAAATAATGTAAGGAGCCTACCTGTAGTCAAGAATGGAGAATTAGTAGGACTTGTTGCTTCTACAGACATAATTAAGACTTATGTGCGGCACATGACTCTTCACGCAAAAGCTAGGAAAGTGTTTTACAAAATTCATACAAATGTTGAGGAACTTAAGCCTCGTATTGAGAGAATAATCCTATCAAAAAGAATACCTCCTGGAGTATCAATAGATGTAGAGTTCTATAAGCGTCGAGGAAATCTATTTGAAGTATACGTTCGGTTCCGCACGTTTAATAAATTTGTAGTATATGGCGACACTGCACGCGGATTAGAGAAAGCCTTTAGGGTGCTTAAAAAAGCCATAAACTATTGTCGTTCTCAAATATTTGAAATAAGGTAGCGGGTGTGCTGAATTTGTTTGAGAAAATATTTTTCGGAGTAAGTGTATTAGATGAGATAGTAAAGGAAGGTTATCCTAGAAGAAGCTTGATACTCTTTGTTGGCGAAGGAGGTATAGGCAAGTCTGTATTTTTGGTTTTACTGGCCAAACATAGACTTTATCTAAATGAGCCAGCACTTTATGTGTGCTTAGATAATGATCCTTTGTCTGTAGCAGAAACATTCGAAAACTTTAAGGTAAATGTAGACTACTTTGCTAAAAGAAAGCTGCTCGGTTTTATTGACTGCTATTCTTTCAGAGTAAGTACAGTGTATAGAGAAAACTACAGCTATGTTCTTAAGTCAGCTGATCCTCGAGATTTAAATCACCTAACACAGACAATAATAGAGACCGCGGCCGAGTTATCTATGAATAATAGGGGTTGTGTTATAATAGATTCTTTAAACGAAATATTCCTATACAATGATTTAACTAGAGTCTCTGACTTCCTCAAAGAAACAAGATATGTTGTAGCTAGACATTATGGGGCCTCTATTTTTGCCACAATACATGTAGGCCTAAGTAAGTGGGAAGAACTTAGGTCCATGATAGAGCACCTAGCAGACGGCATAGTAGAATTCCGTCTCGAGCCTTCATTAAGTGAAGCTGGAGTGAGTATTAGACAGGTGAGGGTTAAGAAAATGAGAGGAGTTTCACACGATATGAACTGGCACAGTTTTACGATTACAGAGGAAGGAATTGTTCCTCTAAAAGTAAAAATAAAATACAGCGAAGAGGATAATCTAGAAAGAGATGATGAGAAGGCTAAGCGCGGATAAATGAAGTAGCCGGTGCTCTCTGATCACTTTTAAGGTTTAGACATTTTTAATTAAAAAGTGCTTAAAAATAGCTAACTTAAAGAAAAGTAATTTTAAATTCTGTTACGGAATAGCAACATTGTGAACAAGCTAGAGGCTTTCGCTCAAAAATACTTGCTTTCAATAAACTGCCCTGAAGTAGCCGAGAAAATAATATCTTTCATTAGAAGCTACCTTGAGGAGGCTAGTGTAGAGAAAGCTGTAGTAGGTGTTAGTGGAGGAGTAGATTCCTCAACTACATTAATGCTTGCAGTTAAAGCAGTGGGTCCCGAAAACGTTATTGCGCTAATTATGCCTCACGAGGGCATTACTCCTCCAGAAGATGTAGAGGATGCTAGAAGTATTGTAAAAAAGGCCGGCGTAAAATTCTATGAAATCGAAATATCTAAAATAGCTGGAGTTTTCAAAGAATCCCTTAAGGAGAAAGGAATCGAGTTAGAGCGGAAAGTCTACGGAAATATTTTGGCTAGAACTAGAATGATTTTGCTTTACACTATAGCTAATCAATTTAATGGAATAGTTGTTGGAGCAGGAGATAAAAGTGAAATATTACTAGGTTACTTCACCAAGTACGGTGACGGTGGAGTTGACATACTGCCCATAGGCTGTCTCTACAAAACTCAAGTAAGGCTGCTAGCTAAGTATCTTGGTGTTCCAGAGAAAATAGCGTTTAAGCCTAGTAGTCCTAGACTTTGGCCCGGCCAAACTGCTGAAGGAGAGCTAGGTTTCACTTACAGGGAGGTAGATCCTGTTCTTTACGCTCTCTTTGAGTTAAAGTATTCTCCAGAAAAAGTAGTTGAGGAGCTTGAAGTAGATCTAAGGCTTGTCAAGAGAGTTTTAGAGCTGTATAACAAAAGTAAGCATAAGAGAAGACTACCGCCAGTTCCATCTATTTAACTCCTTAGCTTGCTGAAAGCTTTTTGAGTAACATGAGTTAACTATATCTTTATTTTGATTTAACTGAGAATTGTGGAGGAGTATCTTAAGTACTATAGATGGCTTTATGATATTTACAGCAGGAGATTCGCTGATCCCGAGAAAGTTCTTTCAGCACACTTAATGGAGTTCATCGAAAAAGGATATTCCCTTGAGGATGCTTTAAAGGAGCTCTACAGGAGAGCTTACATAAACATTTATCTTCCTTCACTTAGTTTAACTGAGCTTCTTGAAATTTCCTGGAATAGGTTTAAGAGAAACCCTGTACTCTCTGTACCAGTTTTATTCAATGAAGCAGCACCAGCTCTCTCGACTCTAGCTGTACTAATGATCATGTTTGTTCTGATCTCTTACTTCAGTCAAGTAGGTCTGCTCAGCAAAATCATAGATGCTCTTATTAGCGGAGATTATCTGATTTTTCTCAAGCCAGAGGTTTTGCACCCTATACTAGTAGCGCTTTTTCCCGCTTGTCTCGCTGTGCTGATTTTTTATACGCTAGGGCAGTCTGTATGTTCTTCTTTTATATTTTCTTTAGCAGAAGACTCGCTCAGAAAAGACTACAGTAGACTAGAGGATGTTTGGAGCAAAGCAATTAAAAACTTGCCAAGAGTTTTTCTGGCCACATTACTAAAGAACTTAGTTGTTTATGTTGTCCCATTAGCGGGGCTTTCTCTGCTCCTTTATTTAGGTTTACAGTACTTGGATGTACTTGCAGCACTAGTATACATCATCATATTGCTTCTCCTAGTAGCACTATATATGATTGCAGCTGAAGTAGCTTTAATATACGTCGAGCCGAGCGTTATTATAGGGTCTAAGAAGGCTATCGAGGCTTTCCGGGAAAGCATCTTACTTGTTCGCGAAAATTTCTCTAAGGCTCTTGGATATTTCTTGCTTCAAGTGGTAGTAGCAATTATTGTGGGAACTATTTCAGGTCTCCTGAGCTATTTTCACATACTTTTCTCCGAAGCAGCTACGCTTATACTTCTCCTAATAGTGCGTCCTGTTTTTGCGGTACTCTTAGCGGGAATTTATATGTCTCTTACTGGGCGCGTGTTTAATGCTTCACGCCTACCTGAACTAAGACTGCTGACGGTAGCTGGCAGACTTATGGGAAGAGGTCTTGAAGAACTAGTTGAGCTCGCGAAAAAGCCTCGCTGGATTTTTGCAGCAGCTGCAATATTCTTATTGGGAGCTTTAGGAGGATTCGGTTTAGCTCAAATAGGCTTAAAGGACATTATTTCAAAAAGTGTTGGCTTAGGTAAAGGATTAAAGATATTTAGAGAATATTTCACTTTATCTATTTTTACAGATATCTTCCTTCATAACTGGAGAATAGCTGCTTTCACTACTGTCTCGGGAATATTTACCTACGCAGCTCCATTCTCTATAGCGCTATTTAACGGTTTAATTATTGGAGCTATAGCGACAGTAATGTCCCCCCTAGACCTGGTAATCGGGATAATGCCCCATGGTATAATAGAAATACCTGGATTTCTTTTAGCTACAGCAGCTGGACTAAGACTAGCATACGAGCTGTATACGGAAGAAAATAAAGCTGAAAAAGTAAAGAAAGCAGCTTACGTAGCCTTAGGGCTCATACCAGTTTTCGCTACGGCAGCTTTCATTGAAGCTTTTATTACACCACTTATAATCGACGTTTACTTGAAGAGTTTTCGCTTATAATACTTCCTGGCGTCTAAAATAAGAGTAGTTAAAGCAGCTGCGGCGAGAATAAGTGACAGAAGTAGCGCTATTCTTAAAACATCTCTACTTAGTGCCTCTTCTTTAACTATGTATTTCTTGTAATAAAGTAAAGTTCTCTGTAGGGCAACTGCATTTACTTTAAGCACTTTAGCTAATTCTTTTCCTGGAGGAGGATTGAAGTACTCGTATACATCCTTAAAGACTATTATTGAGTCTATTCTATATGTGTGTTCTTTATGCCAAGTGTAGTTTGCAAAGTATCCGTATATTTCTACGGTTATGGCGATTATCTGATATTCGTGGAGCATATAGTCCATAAATTCTCCAAAGCTCAAGTATAGCCTAGATGATTGGAGCACTCGGTATCCGGTTATATTGGAGTACACGAGACATATTTCTTTGAATAAGTCTTCATTAGGAGGAGGGTCTTTACTATAACTCCAAGGATATAAAACTAGTCTTGCTCCGCTGTGATAGCTTACCGCAAGCACTATACTATATTTATATTTTTCTATTAGTGAAACTAAAGCCTTGGTCTCAGGCTCGCTGAGGGGGTACGGGCCCCTATATTGCAGAGATTCTTTTACTCTTATTCCTTTATTCCACATGAAGGGATAGTTCCTATTTAAATCTACTCCGCCAATCCAGTCTTCATTAAGTTTGCCGTCCTTATCGTCGTCTATTCCCTCAAACCATGCACACGTTTTATTTCTATAAAACGCTATGTGATTGTCTCCATCTATATCCTGCGGAGGATCTTCATCTACTAAACCATCACCGTCGTCGTCTACTGGGCGGCAGTTTTTTCTTTGCCACGGATTAGTAAACGCTACTTCGTATCCATCCGGATTGAGTAAGGGCACTATTATGAAGGAGTAATAGTCTAGGAGTTTTCTCGCAGACTCGTTGGTCAAGAGAAGCCATGCGAAGTATAGAGGAAACTGGGCAGAAATATGCTCTCTTCCATGGTGTCCGCCTACTATTAGCACAATAGGTTTCTTGCTCACATCGCCTACGAAGATAGCATAAATAGATCTATTCTGCCAAGATTTACCTATTACTACAACTTTTGCTTCCCTAAATGAGTTGAAATAGAGTACTATTTTCTCGAAGTCCCTGTAATGGTAGTACTGATAGAAGTCTACAGGGGAAGGAGCTACAGAAGGTATTAGAAGCGCTATTATGGTAGCTAAACATAGTATCCTAGCTTTCTTAGCGAGTTTAGGGAGCACAGTATGCAATTAGATACAGAGCTTAGATATTTTTAACTTGTATCAGAGTAGTTAATAGATGCCTAGAGTTCTAGACAGTCAATTCACAGAGAAGCTCTTCGAGAAAGCAGAAAGGCTCATTGAGGAAGGTAGAATATATCAGGTCAGCAAGTATATGTTCTATGTCATAGGCTTTCACGGAAAATATTTTGTAAGTGTTTCTGAGCAAGGAATTAAATGCAACTGTGAAGGCTTTAAAAGAAGACGAGTATGTTCACATACAGTGGCAGTATTGCTCTATTTGCTCAGAGACGACTACAAAGAAAAACTGAGTCATGCTCTCCGCAAAAGACTTGAAGAAAGCCTGGAATTAATAAAACGCGGAGCGGCTCCCTGAAGCTAAAGAATATATCGGTTAGAAGAATGTTATTGATATGACCGAGATTCGCTCTCGTTCTAGGCTTGTAGAGAAGTACAGGAGTATAGTAGACAACCAGAGAGGACACTCACTAGTTCTTGATCTACCTAAAGAACAGGAGGGAGACGATACAGGTCCTACAGCGCTAGAGCTCTGCGTTATGAGTTTAGCTGGCTGCATTTCGACAATATATGCTGTCACAGCAAGTAAGATGAGAATGCCTATTGAGTACCTAGAAGTAATTGTAGAGGCAGAGAAAAACCCCGAAATAGGCACAATAGGGAAAGTCAAGACTCTAGTTAGAGTTAAGACAAGTGCTCCAGAAGAACAAGCTAAAAGAGCGCTTGAAATAACTTTAAGGAATTGTCCTGTAGGAATTCTCTTCAAGAGAGCTGGAGTAGAAGCAGAGTACGCTATTGAAGTAATCAAGTAATTTTTCCGAAACTCATATACTCTCTCCAGCTTACTTTTCTTTATGAGTAAAAAGCGGAATGTCATTTTCATAGTGTCAGATACTTTTAGAAGAGACCACTTAAGGTGCTACGGCAATACGTGGATTAAAACAAAGTACCTTGAAGATTTTGCTTCAAAGTCTATAATATTCGATAGAGCCTACTGTGCATCTTTCCCTACGGTACCAGCCCGCCGCGATATATTCACTGGACGCTACACATACACGTATGCAGGCTGGGAGCCTCTCAAGCCAGACGACAGAGTAATAGCAGAAATGCTGCGAGAAGCAGGAATATTAACTTACTTAATAGCCGACACACCGCATTTCCTTAGAGACGGCTATAATTTTCAAAGAGGATTCCACGGATGGATGTGGATTAGAGGACAAGAAAACGATTTTTACTTAGTTTCACCGGAACAAGTAAAATTTCCCTGTGATCCAAGTAAGCTGAGAAGCCCGGACTTTACTGTCGTACAGTATCTTAGAAATATCTCGCTGAGACGCTATGAAAATGACTTCTTTGTAGCTCAAACAATGACTGAAGCAGTAAAGTGGCTTGAAAGAAACTATGGGCGCAAAGGCTTTTTCCTCTACATAGACACTTTTGATCCTCACGAGCCATGGGATCCTCCAAAATGGTATGTAGACATGTATGATCCTGACTACGCGGGCGAGGAGGTAATTTACCCGAGGTACGACTACTGCGACTACTTAACTAAAGAGGAGTTGAAACATATAAGAGCACTATATGCAGCAGAAGTAACTCTTGTGGATAGATGGTTCGGGTACCTCTATCAGAAAATAGAAGACATGGGTCTACTCGATAACACAATGATAATATTCACAACAGACCACGGCTTCTTACTAGGCGAACACAATATTGTAGGCAAATCAATTATCAGAGGAAAAGAATTTTCCTTTATACCTTTATACGAAGAAATAGCGCGAATACCTCTGATAATCTATCACCCTGAAATAGAGGGAGGCAAGAGAATAGATGCAATAGTACAGCTACCAGACCTAGTACCTACAATACTAGAGTTCTTCGGAGTAAAAATACCTGAAACAGTTGAAGGCAAGTCGCTAATACCACTAATGAAAGGCGAAGTAGAGGAAATACACGAATTCGCTGTATCGTCTCCAACAATTAAAGGAGGGCCTGTAGCAAACAAATGCACCACAATAAGTACTAAGAAGTGGAGCTTTATTTTCAGCGGAAAACCGATAGAAAAGACTACTGAAATAAGAGACGTAGACAGCTTAGCTAAAAAGGCCAAGAAAACGGAGAAAATCAGAATAGAGCTCTACGACCTAGAGAAAGATCCTAAGCAAGAAAACAACATAGCTGAAGAAAACATGGATGT
>Ga0180302_10000784_pt1 | contig 14590 bp, 14 predicted proteins | sample GuaBasSediGuay17_FD_121794 | JGI IMG/M metagenome (GOLD analysis project Ga0180302, IMG submission 121794) | Subseafloor sediment microbial communities from Guaymas Basin, Gulf of California, Mexico - Guay17, Core 4571-4, 12-15 cm | ecosystem: Environmental > Aquatic > Marine > Hydrothermal... | reverse complement strand
CCCTCTGGTCGGTTATCTTTCGAAGCTTTACCTTCGCCGTGTAGGGGCCGACCCTATCGACGCTCTCCATGGCGGCGGCTATGATGGCAGTCCGAGCCTTGTCGAGGCTGCAGCCTACCTGAATAAGTCCCCTGGTCTTTCCTCCCTCGTTCCTGAGGTGCACTTGAATTCTCCCTATCTTTCCAGTTCTCTGAAGTTCTCTCAGTTCCAGTTCCGGTCCTATCAACCCCTCTAGCTGTCCAAAGAGGGCCCCTATGACGTCGCTGTCATCTACATGGCCGTTGACAACTATATCCAAGTGAATCAGGTACTTCGGGTGGTGCTCAGCATCCCTATTCCTGTTGTGAGACTTAGCCTCCCAACCTGGTGAATTCCTCAAGCTTAACATCACCTCTAAACCCTCTGAGGTAAGCCCGCTAACGCGCAGCCTGACTTACCTCGAGAAACAAATCGATTCAAACAACTCAACATCGTCGTGAGGTTGAGCGCCTGCCAACTAATCCCGCGGGCTCAAAGGTCGGCCCACGCCGTCCTCCCTCGCCCGGGGTCATGCAGTGGCAGGCGCAATAAAATCACGGTAAACCCCAGATTTAACGATTCCTGAAGACCAAAGCCTCCGCCAGCTCGTCGAGTAGCTCTATGAGCTCGCTCCTAGCAATACCCTCCAGCTCCTTTAGCGCTCTCTTGGCGTCATTTATTAGCTCTATTGCTTTGCTCTCCGCGTAGTCTAGGGAACCTGTGTCTCTCACGAGTTCTCTGACGAACTCGACATCCTCGTCAGAGGCGTTGGGGTTCCCGAGTATAGATAGGGCCTTCCTCCTAGCCTCCCCTGAGCACGTGCCTAAGGCCTTGATGATCAGGAGGGTGCGCTTACCCTCTTTAACGTCGGAGTCTGCCGGCTTTCCTGTGATCTTTGGGTCTCCAAATAGCCCGAGTATGTCGTCTCTTATCTGGAAGGCCACGCCTACCTTCAGGCCATAGCTCTCTAGAGCGGCCACGGCGCTTGCTGGTGCTTCGGCAAGCATTGCACCCATTTTTAGGGAGGCTGCAAATAGCGCCCCCGTCTTTAGCGAGAGCATCTGTAGGACCTCATCCTCGGTCGGCAGCTCCTCCTTGCAGCTCAGGTAAATGTCCATCAACTGGCCTTCTATGAGCCTTCTGTAGGCCTTGACGTACTCCGCGGCCGCTAGATCGGCGCGATCTGACGCAAATCCAGCAGAGTACAAGGCCTCCAAGCCGAGACCGAGCAGGCTATCGCCGCCGAGGATGCCCACGGAAATGCCAACGTTGTGAGGCACCCTGCTCACGTCTAGGTGGGAGAACCACTCCTCGCCTAGAACATGAAATGCCGGCCCTCCCCTCCTAGTTGGACTCTCATCCATGATGTCATCGTGAATGAGCGACGACGCGTGGAGTAATTCCACTGATATCGAAGCCCTGTAGATCTTGGCGTCGACCTGCCCGCCGAATCCCTCGTAGGTAGCTATCATGGAGATAGGTCTTAGCCTCTTCCCACCCCTCAGCAGGTACTCCCTCAGATTCTCGTAGTACTCGCGAACCCTGGCGCTGGGGGCTTCCTCGATTACGTCCTCCAAGAATCTCGCGATCTCTTCCTCAATTGGCGGGCGATGGATTTCGATAAACTTCCCTAGCGCCCCGCTCATTAGCTACACCGTCTCGCAATGGGTCTAACAAAACCAGTTTTAAACTCGCCAAGTGTGTGGCCGAGAAGGGTGGTACGACTGGAAGGAAATCGGCTGGATCCCTGGTCTAGCGATATCGTAAAGGACTACAGGCGTGTTATGGAGCAGTTTGGGCTATCTGGACCAACCAAAGAGCAGGTAGAGTTCTTCCAGGATGCTCCCTTCTTTCGCAGACGGATCATATTTGCCCACAGAGATCTTGACGTCATTATCGATGCCATAAGGTCGGGGAGAGAGTACGCAGTTCTCACGGGGATAAAGCCGACGGGCGATTATCACATGGGAACTTTCCAGACAGTGAAGGAGTTCGTGTACTTCCAGAGAAAGTCTCCACAGGCCATAGCGGTATTCTCAATAGCAGACATAGAGGCATGGGAGGACAATGGAATCAGCTTTGAGGAAAGCAAGAAGATCGCGATTAGCAACGTATCGGATCTCCTCGCTGCTGGATTAGACCTAGAGAGGGCTTACATCTACTTCCAGAGCAAGGAGATTAGGGTTCACGAGCTGGCGGCGCTGGCCGCCAGAGGCATAACGCTGGCAACGATGAGGGCCGTCTACGGCGAGAGGCACATGGGCCTATACCTCTCGGCCTTAGTCCAGATAGGCGACATTCTACTTCCCCAGCACCCAGACCTTGGTGGACCCAAGCCAACCCTAGTCCCCGTGGGAATAGACCAAGACCCTCACCTGAGGCTCACGAGAGATGTTGCAAGTAAGTTGAAGCCTAAGTGGGGATTCGTAGAGCCCGCATCCACGTACCACCTGATAATAAGGAGCCTGCTCGGCGACAAGAAGATGTCGAAGAGGGATCCGATGAGCTACATAAGCCTAAGAGACGACGAGAGCCTCGTCAGGAAGAAGATCCTAAATGCCTTCACCGGTGGTCGAGAGACCGCTCAACTCCAGAGAGAGCTTGGTGGAGAGCCATGGAAGTGCGTTGTGTACGAAATAGCCAAGTTCCACCTGTATGCAGATAAAGACGAGGAGCTGGAGAAGATCTACAGGGAGTGCGTCGCCGGCGAGAGGCTCTGCGGAGAGTGCAAGATGCAAATCCTTGAAGATCTCATAGAGGAGATGAAGGAGCACGAGAGGAGGAGGATAGAGGTTCTTCCAACCGCCAGACAGATCGTAGAGAGGGCTTGGAACCGCCAACCTTTATATACCGCGAGCAGTGGTGGAGCGTGAGGAATTATGGGAACCGTAAGAGAGAGAGCAATAAAGAGGATAGCCTACAAGTTAGTTAAGGAGTATCCAGAGCTGTGGACCACTGATTTCGAGCACAACAAGAGGATGCTACAGAGGATCGCGATAGTTAGGTCGAAGGTCTACAGGAACAGGATTGCAGGCTACATCACGAGGCTTAAGGTCAGAGAGCTTCAGGGAACGCTAGTCTGATGTACTGGGCTCCCTATCTGCCACGATTGCTTCCTTTTCTACCGTTTCGCATAGCACAGTTATTACTCGCGGCAGGCAGCTAGCATCGTCGACGATGACCGACTCAAGGACTGCGTCTTCCTTCGCTAGACTGCTGAAAGCGATCAATAAGAGAGAAGCACGCGTTGCCGTGCTGGGGCAGGGGTACATAGGCTTTCCGCTCAGCCTTCTCTTAGCTAAAGCTGGCTTTCGAGTCGTTGGTTACGACATTAACAGCCAGCTCGTTCAGAGGTTGAAGGCCGGCCTTACTCCATTTTCTGGTGAAACCGGTTTAGACGACTTGTTAATGGCTGCAAAGAGGTCAGGTGAGTACTCCCCAACGAGCAACGCTTCTGAGATCAGAGGGTCCGATGTATACGTAATAGCCGTTCCAACGCCCAGAATTAATGGTGGAGAACCCGATCTCTCGTACCTTAGATCGGCCCTAGAGCTGGTCAAAGCCTCCGTAGATAGAGACTGCTTAGTCGTGGTGGAAAGCACGGTACCTCCTGGAACCACTGCTGGGCTCGTGGCTAGAGAATTAGCCAAGCTGAGCTGGGCCAAAATATTCGTAGCGCACTGTCCCGAGAGGGCAATGCCAGGCAAGCTCATAGAAGAACTCACTCATGCCCATAGGGTCATTGGCGGGGTAGATGAGGAGTCCGGCAGGCTGGCCCAGGAACTCTACGCTTCATTCAGCGAAGGGAAGATAACCGTAACAGACGCTCTGACCGCTGAGGTAGTTAAGCTCGTCGAGAATACCTACAGAGACGTAAATATAGCGTTAGCCAACGAGATCGCGCGCATCTGCTCCGCATTAGGTGTTAGCGCGAGGCGAGTGATAGAGATCGCAAATATGCACCCGAGAGTAGCTATACTTAGGCCAGGGATAGGTGTGGGGGGAAGTTGCCTAACTAAGGATCCGCTGTTCTTAGCAAACGCGTCTATGGAACGAGGATATGTCCCAGAACTCATCCTTAGGGCCAGGGGGATAAATGAATCAATGCCAGAGCTTGCCGCACGAGAGATATTGGATTTCATAGAATCAACTGAGCGAAGTAGGTCTCAGGCCGTAGTAGCAGTGCTGGGCACGGCGTACAAAGGGGGTGTCTCAGACGCGAGAGGAAGCCCGGCAGGTCAGCTCATAAGACTGCTCCTCTCTGGGGGAGTCGAGGTTAGGGCTTACGACCCACGCTGCAGGGAGTCCTTCGGGGCTGAAATGACGAACGACCCTTACGAGGCTGCGAAGGGGGCTTGCTGTGTGGTGCTAGCCACCGACCACCCAGAGTTCTACGAGCTAAATCTAACATCATTGAGGAAGTATTGTGCTCAAGACGGTCCCGTGCTGCTCTATGATGGAAGGCTTGTGTTTAGAAGAGAAATCGTTGAAAAGGCTGGGTTTGTATACTCCGGCATCGGAGAGCCCTCACTCAGACCCTCCGCGTTGATTGGAGCAAGAGTTGGAACACGTCAACGAGCTTAACTTTGCTCTTCACACCTTGGGTAGCATACTTCACCGCAGCGTAGGCGAGTGGATGAACGAAGGCTAGGTAGCTTGCACCGTTAGATTCGGCCTCCCTTAGGAGACTAACGCCGAGCCTTCTGATGATGTCTGGGCGCGCGTTGTATGTTACCCCGTAGCCGCACGAGGCACAAAACTCCGCGCTTCTCACACTGGCTCCCGCTCTAGCTAGGAGGTCTCTGGCCGCCGAGTTGGCGTTTTCATTCCAGCAGTCCCTTACAAGCACGACGATCTTATCTGCAAGCTTGTCTAAGAGGGATCCCTCGGTATACTCTAAGAGATCTTCCAGCAGCATTTTTGCCTCTATACCCTTGCTCGCAAGGTTTTTCGCCGCTTCAGGGCAGGCAGTTAATACCCTGCGCACGCCTCTATCGCTTAGCCACTCTGCAAACATGTCTAGCTCCTCTCTGGCTTCATCGAAGTACCCTGCTAGCCTGAGTATCTCTCCACACGAGAACCTCATATCTCGTATTGGGACTGCCCTGGGGAACCTGATGGCGAGTTCGACAGCAGCTACAGCAGATTCTGGAGCGTTTAGCGCCCACCTACCAACGAACATCATCGTCTCGCTAACTTCCGGAGAGTCTCCTGCCGATGGAGGAAGCCAGCTCCCCTCGGCCGCGGCAGGCTCGAAGAGAGACAAGATTGTTCGTATTTTTCTGGGTAGGGCCGCAACGTTGAGTGGGGGAACGTATCCCAAGTCTATGAGCTCCTTCCGCGTGAGCAGTATTAGCTCCGATGGGCGGACTCCATAGGGACACGGGTGATCGCAGAGGCCGCAGAGCACGGAGCCATACATGTGCTCGATGAGGTCAATGAAAACTTGCAGCTGACGCCGGTTCATCTGGGACGCCAAATTCACCCATCCTCTGGGTGAGTAGGCCTCATTTAGTTCAAATACTCTGTATACTGGACAAAATCTGTTGCACTCGCCGCACCTGAGGCACGTCTCAAGCAACCTCGTGAGCTTTTCTGAAAACAGCGGTTGTGGCTTCTCCTCGTATGACATCGAATTTCACCCTCTCATGGGTACAATCTTCCCAGGATTAAGTATCCAAGCCGGATCAAAAGCTCGCTTGATTTCTGCGAATGCAGCAGAAGCCTCTGGCCTCTGCTTGGAGAAGGGCAGAGCCATAGAAGCCCCTATACCTGTACCATAGCCCAGCACACCGCCAGCTTTCGAAAACAGTTCTGCCGTGCTCATGGCGGCCGCGTTTGCTCTATCGACCTGCTTCTCGTCGAGCGGATTATACGCAAATCCAACTAGAACCCAGCCAAGTGGTACTGATGTGACTGTAAGAGTTCTGATTCTGTAGCGTGACGCGACTCTCTCCACCTCCGGGAGACTATCCCTCAACTGAGGAGTGGGAAGAGCGGTGCTGACGAATATCGCGGGGAACTTAGACTGCCTCAGGGCTTGAATGACGAGAGCCCTTCCACCAGGACTGATCTCCTCAATTACCTCAAAGGATAGAGGTTTGATCTCTTCTAGAGCCTGTTCAAGCCTCTTAGCTTGGATACCCACGCAGTCTGGCGATCCTATCAACGTCACCAGAGCCCTGGCGCCCACATCCCTGGCTCCTTCTCCCACCAGCTCCATGACGTCCCTGTGCACAACGTCTAGAGCAGCCGGCTCAACGCCCCTAGAGAGCAATTCGTCGTAGAGACTCAGGGCGTCGAGGGAGTCTATCAGCTCGACCTTGTAGGTCAGGGCGTACTGGGGTCTTCGTCTAAGCCTCACCGTAAGCCTCGTGATGACCGCTAACGTGCCCTCAGACCCTAGAATGGCATCTAGTAAGAACCTTGGGCCTCCCCCTTGGAATCCTCTGAGATCAAGCCACTTGCCGGTAGGAGTAACGGCCTTTATCCCTACCACATGATTTCTTATGGTCCCATAAGCGGCAGAGAGGCTTGACGCAGCGTCTTCTGACGCGAGGCCCCCAATCGTAGAGCCCCCGAGGCCGTCTGGATTTATCGGGAAGTAGAACTCCCCGCCTATCTTTGACTCCAACTCGCTTACTCGAACCCCTGGCCCCACCTCGGCCCAACCGGCCTCTTCGTCGATCTCGTATATCTCGTTCAATCTCAGGAGGTCTAGAACCACCCCGCCCTGAGTTGGAACCGGACCCCCAACCAAGGAGGTACCGGCCCCTCTGGGGGTTACAGGGTAATTGTGTTCGGTCGCGGATGTCAGCAGCTCCTCGACTTCCTCCTCAGAGGTCGGCCTGACAACAGCGTCGGGCGTCCCCCTAACATTTGATGCGTCAAATGAGTAGGAAGCAAGGCTTATCTCGTCTGTAAGTACATTCTCCTCTCCAAATATGGCGGTCAGAACCTTGCTTAGTTCTCCAGGCATTCTGCACTCCACGCAGAGTCCGCATCAAAATGGTTTAAGATTTCACTTTGAGGGCTAGCTAGATGCCCTTCGAGAGCCCTCTTGTAGATATTCATAGGGACTATGGAGCAGACTTTACGGTATTTGCAGGCTGGAACATGCCCCTCAAATTTACAAGCGCGTTAAAAGAGACTTTGGCTGTAAGGAATGCAGCAGGCGTCTTTGATGTATCTCACATGGGAAGGCTAAGCATAACTGGGAAAGACGCTACTCGCTTCCTGAATACCGTGACCACGAATCAGGTTGACGTTGAGATAGGGCGGAGCAGGTACACGCTCACGCTGAACTACGAGGGCGGCATCAAAGACGACGATATGGCCTTCAGGGTAGGCGCGGAGGAGTACATGGTAGTGGTTAACGCGGCTAGCCGCGAGAAGATACTAGCCTGGTTCGAGGAGATGGCGGCAAGGCGTCAGATGGATGTAGAAATTAAAGATGAGACTTTCAGCACGGCTATGCTGGCTGTCCAAGGCCCACAGGCCAGGCAGGTAGTCCACGAGATCCTTGGAAGAGAGATCAAGATCAAGAAGTTTAGGAACACCCTTGTGGACGTAGAGGGCAGTCAGGCGCTGGTAAGTCGAACCGGGTACACCGGAGAGGATGGTTACGAGATCATATTCTGGGACGTGGGAGTTGCTGAGCGATTCTTGAGGAGCCTCGTTGACAAGGGAGTTGCTCCTTGCGGTTTAGGCGCCCGAGACATTCTGAGACTCGAGGCAGGCCTGCCACTCTATGGTCAAGACATGGACGAAGAGACTACGCCGGTAGAAGCTGATCTTATGTTTGCCGTGGATCTAAGCAAAGATTTCATCGGAAAGGATGCCGTGGCGTCTAGGGTTGAGGAGGGCCCAAGGGAGGTAAGGGTAGGGCTCAAGAGCTCCTCGAGGAGAGCCCCCAGACATGGAGACCTCTTATTAGCCGAAGGAGAGACCGTCGGGAGAGTTACCAGCGGCACATTCAGCCCGACGGTCGGGGTCGGCGTGGCGATGGGATACCTGAAAAGCGACTTGGCGTCGCCGGGAACTAAGCTAACGGCCAAGGGGCTTGGAGAGATTCCGGTTGAGGTCGTCAAAATGCCCTTCTACGACACCACAAAGTATGGGTGGAGAAGAAAGCGATGAAGAGAGTTCAGGCTTGAGGCTGCTTCCCCTTAACGACTCCGAGGACTACGTGGCTCACAGTCTTAGCTAACCTTCTGGTCTCAGCTATCTTGACGATATCACCCTCTTTTACCTCAATGCACGGCGGGAGGTGCGCGTGTATCTTGCTCCTCCTACGCTCGTACCTCTTGAACTTGGGGACGTAGTGAAGGTACCTAATCAGCACGGTGACCGTCCTCTGCATCCTCGTGGAAACTACCTCGCCGACTAGCGTCTTCCCTCTGACGGAGATTGTGCCGTGCCAAGGGCACTTGTCATCATCGCACTCCTTCTGGGGCGGGATCACGTCGGATATCATGTAGTCAGGCAGGGTACGCCTCCTGCTCATACTCTCTTCACCCTCTCCTCCGGCCTTCCCACAAGCTTGTCGCCGAGCACCTCGACTTTAACCCCAGAGGGGAGGATGAACTCGAATATCCTGCCGCTCTTAGGAATCTTCTTGATACCCCTCTGGGTCTCGATAATCAACAGCCCGTGAGTCTCATCTAAAACTACTCCGCGCAGACCCACCTGATCTGGGTCCGGCGCGCTAACGATCGATACCTCAAGGCCAATCAGCTCATGGTATAAGAGATCTGAAGGCTTAATCGCGGGCCCTCGGCGCACCACTAACGCCTCATTGCTCAAGCTATGTACCCCCTCTCCCTCATCACTGTTAGTATCCTGGCTATCTCTCTTCTGACCATCTTAAACCGGTGGACCTGCTCTGGAGGAGCGCCTGCGGAGAGCTTCGAACGCAAATCGAAGTACTCCCGCCTAAGCTGCCTTAGCTTCTCCTGGAGCTCATCCTTTGACATCTTCCTCAGTTCCTCCAGACTCGCATTCCTCACCGGCATCTCCCTCCACCTCCTTTACCTCCTTCTCCTCGGATTCATCTTCACTCTCGCTCTCTTCTAAGAGTTCAGGCGGTACCTCCTGAGCGACCTCGGCCTCCTCGGCCTCCCTCCCGGAGAACTCTGCCAGAACCTCTTCAACCTTCTCAGGCAATACTATCACTTGATCTGGGAGGGCTGTAGCCTCGATCGGCCTCACTATCCTCACGCGAATTCCGAGCATCCCCTGAGGGAGCATCACGTGTCTTACGGCATAGTCAACGTAGCTCATCGGGTCCTCCCCACAGCGGTACATGACCCCCGCCCTGAAACGCTCCTCTCTGGCCCTCTGCCCCGTGAACTTTCCGGCTATCCTTATCTCCACGCCCTTTGCTCCTGACGCCATAACGCGCCTTAGAGCAGCGAAGGCAGCCCTCTTGTGACGCTCCCCCCTCATTATCCTCCTAGCAATGAAGTTAGCCACAATGCTGGCGCTCAAGAACGGCTGCTCGACCTTCTCTACCCTCAGGTAGGGGTTCTGGAACCCGAACTCCCTCTTTAGGATCTCAGTCAATCTCTTTGCGATTCTGCCTCCCCTACCTATCACGAGCCCAGGCCTCTCAACGTAGAGTGTGATTACATCTCTGACGGGCGTAGACACAACCTTGGCGCCATGGAAGCCAGCCCTGTCTAGCTCTCCCTGGAGGAACTCAAACACCCTCGCCCTAATAAGGCCCTCCTCGATAATCTTCTTGTACGTTGGACTCGCCTTTGCGCTCACGCTTCACTCACCCCTCTCCTCCAATATGACCTCCACGTGGACCAGCTGCTCGATCTTTGGAGTAGCCCGGCCAAAAGCCCTGGGGAAGAACCTCCTCAGCTTCGGCCCCTTCTGAGCCGCTATGTGCCTTATGAACAGCCTATCCACGTCCAGACCCTTCTGCTCAGCGTTGGCTTCCGCGCTCTTGAGAAGCTTCATCACGAGCTTGGCCGCTTTTACAGGGTACCTTCCCGCCTTCCAGCCCTCCAGCTGTTTCCTGTGCCCAACTCCCCCACAGTATCGCTTGAAGGGGATGGGCTTCCTCATTGAGACCACGTCTTCGAGGATCTTTCGCGCGTCCTCTAGCGACCTGCCTCTGAGTTCTCTCACCAGCTCTACCATCTCCTTGAACGAGACTCTGAGATCTCTAGCGGATGCTTTAACCTGGTTTTCCTTGAGCTCTTGAGCATACGAGTATCCGAAGTTTGGCACCGGCCTACCACCCCGACTTTTCGCCGAGAAAGAGGGGTGTGGTTATTTAAACCTGCCCAGTGGTTTTCTATACCCCGCGCCCCCTCTTCTTGCGGATTAAGGAGTACGCGAGAATGCTGGCAGAGATCGCAGGCGGCACCAGCGCGGTCCATATGGACAGGGCGCCCACCGTCACGAGACCGCCGCTCTCAACCTTGACGAGTTCGAGCGCCAACCCCTCCGGCTTCTCAAGACCGCTGAGTTCCCAGATAGCCTCATCTCTGTGGATTTTAACTGGCACTGGCGTTCCACTCGACACCTCGTACTCAGGCAGCCTCTCCTTGACGCACAATGTGTAGGGCGCTCCCTTCGGAAGCGCGGTGGTTATCGGATCTAGGATCACCTTCAGAACTCCCTCCTCCTTGCTTACTGGGTAAGGCTCTGAGAATGGGGTCGTTTTAGCTTCGATCTCATAGAAGAGGTCTCCCACCCAGTCTGGGCTGATCGGCGGAGGGGGGGACTGCAAGACGAAGTGCACTCTGTACTCTTCAAAGAATGGAGTCTCGCTTCTAACAGGCGCCTCGACGCTGAGACCCCTGCCTATCAGAGACTCTCCTGTGAAGGGGTCTGTAAAATTCACCGCGATGTCGGTTCTCACGGTCGGCCTAGGTATGAATAAGAAGCCCTCTCCGAATAGTACCTTCATCAATCCCTGAAGAGCGAGGTATGGCGAGCCAAGCCTTTGGAGCGAGTTCCACAACTTCATGGCTAGATCTTTATCCGCGCCTTCGAGAAGGTTGGGGGTTACGTAGAGCCTGTAGGTTCCCTCGAGAGAGTCGCCGACTCTCTTCAACTCGATGAAGCCTTCATACCTGAGTCCCATGGCAAGCGGGACCGCCCTCCTAGTGTAGTAGCTGAAGTCTATCGGAGAGAATGGTCTGTGGATTACGCCAGTTAAGTTGGCGCTCATGTCTGAATTTATCTCCACAAGAATAACCGACTCGTCGCGAAACGGAGTAGGCGAGCCTATTGGAGGGATAGCTGACGCGCAACCCGCTGAGAATGTTAGCAACGTGGTTAGTATGAGCGTTATAATCCGGCGATCAATCATCTTCACTCGGACCTCCTCGTCGATCCCTCGGCTTCCCCTAGAGGTTATTTAAATCATGGTTCGCCTCCTATCGACTGGGGATTCACGAGAGGGCGTCCCGGGTTGGAAGGTCGAGGAGAGAGAATAGGCTACCTCCTCTCCGTGTATTATGATGGTAGCGAGAGAAGGGCTGTGATCAAGCTTTACGATCCCGAGAAGGGAGAGATCTTCCACATCCCAGACCCTTACGGGCATAGACCCTACCTCCTCACAGACGCTCCTCCAGAAGAAGTCGGTAAGATAGCGGGGAAGCTGGCCGCTCGGATAGCCGGCGTATCTACCGTCGAGAAGTGGGATGCCCTTAGGTTCAAACCAGTAAAGCTGACCAAGGTCGAGGCTAAGGATCCGCTGGCCATCGGAGGGGAGCGAGGAGGAGGGCTAAGGGATCTTCTGCAGGAGGCCGGATACCGCGTTTGGGAGGCCAGAATAAAGTACTATGAGTGCTACATATACGACCAAGGTCTCAAGCCCGGCCTACCCTACAGAGTGCTCCCTGACGGCCGCCTAGAGGAACTGATGCCTGACGGCTCTGATGAGCGTATCCGAGTGGTTCTGACAATTGATGATAGTGTTAGGAGAGAGCTAGCAAGTTCCCTGGCTAAGATACTTCACTTCAGAGCACCACACATGCCGGGAGTGGCCCTCGACATCGAAGTGGCTACGCCAAAGGGCCAGATACCTTCCGCCAAGGAAGTGAAGCATCCTATCATAGCTGCTGCTCTGGCCGGAGAAGGAATTAGGGAAGTGCACATCTTGCGGAGGGGATCCGCTCAGCTGCCGAAGTGCGTCGAGGATGCCACGGTCGTTGTGCACGAGAGCGAAGCCGAGATGATAAGAACTGTGTTGGATAAGATTTCCTGCTTCCCGATCGTCTTCACGTTCAACGGCGACGGATTTGACATGCCTTACTTAGCCCGGAGGGCCCAGGAGCTGGGAGTTAGTCCCAAGCCGATTAGGCTAGAGAGGGACAGGGCGTTATTGGACACGGGCATTCACATCGACCTGTATCAGCTCTACAGCAATAGGTCGATACAAGTCTACGTCTTCAGCGGTAAGTACCTCGGCTACACTCTTGACGAGATCGCCCAGGCCATACTGGGCGTTGGAAAAATTGAGGTTGGGAGGGACTTCACGGCGCTTAAAACGGAGGATCTCGCGAGATACTGTTACAGGGACGCGAAGATCACTTACATGTTGGGGACCGCCCTAGGAGGGAGATTGGTCGACCTCCTGATGCTCTTCGCGCGACTAAGCAAGCTCCCGCTGGAGGACGTGTCTAGACAGGGCATCTCCCAGTGGATAAAGAACATGATCTACTTCGAATACCGGAGGAAGAACTGGCTGATCCCAAACAAAGAAGAGATAATGCTGGAGAGGGGAGCGGAGACTTACAGCAGAGCGCTGATCAAGGGCAAGAAGTACCTTGGGGCGATAGTGCTTGAGCCCGTGCCCGGGATACACTTCAACGTGTACGTCATGGACTTCGCCAGCCTGTACCCCAGCATCATCTCGAGGTGGAGAGTGAGCTTCGAGACCGTAAACTGCCCTCACGAGGAGTGTAAATCGAACAGACCAGTGGAGGGCCTGCCGCACTGGATCTGCACACACGAGGACGCTGGGCTCGTGTACAGACTGATCGGCGTGCTCCGAGACATGAGGGTTGGGTGGTACAAGAAGAAGGCGAAAGATCCAAGCCTGCCGAAGGAGCGGAGGGAGTGGTATGACGTCGTTCAGAGCGGCCTAAAGGTCCTCCTAAATGCCTCATATGGAGTGTTCGGCTACGAGAACTTTCCGCTATACTCGCCGCCGGTAGCGGAGATGATCACGGCTCTAGGCCGAAAGGCCATCACAACCGCGTTGGCGCTCGCCAGAAAGATGGGTTTGAGGGTAATCTACGGCGACACAGACTCCTTGTTTGTCCAGGGGGCTACAGAAGACCAGCTCAGGGCTTTTGAGAGAGAGGTAGAGAGAGCGCTGGGAATTGACATAGAGTTAGAGAAGCACTATCGTTACGTGATCCTCTCCAAACTCAAGAAGAACTACCTGGGCGTCAGAGACGACGGTACTGTCGACATAAAGGGCTTGATGGGGAAGAAGAGAAACGTACCAGATCTGGTGAGAGAAGCGTTTGCTGACGTTATCGAAATACTGAAAGGAGTAGAGAGCGAAGAGGGCTTCGAACAGGCCAAACGAATGATCAGGGGGAAAATACGCTACTACGTAGAGAGGTTGAAGAATAGAGAGTTCACTTTGGATGAAGTGGCCTTTAGAATGGTGCTAACGAGGCCGCTCCACACTTACGTCAAGACAACGCCTCAGCATGTGAAGGCGGCGCGTATGCTGGAGTCGCGGGGGATTAGAGTGCTCCCAGGGACGGTAATAGCCTATGTCAAGACCAAGAACAAGTGGGGAGTGAAGCCCGTGCAGCTGGCCAAAAAGGATGAGGTAGATGTTCAGAAGTACCTTGAGATCATGAGAACGACGTTTGAGCAGATACTAGACGTGCTCGGGATAGACTTCGGTGAGATAGCAGGGGGGGTCTCGGAGGGCGGTTTGTCGGCCTACTTCTGAGAGAGCCGCTCCTCTAGGGCTCTCCTGAGCTTCTCGCTGACGATGGCACCGTCTATCCTTCCTCGAACTACGCTCATGACGCGGCCCATGAGCCTGCCAAAGGCCCTCATGCCAACCCTATCAATAACCTCTCTCTCCTCTTCTATTATCGATTGAATTATCGAATCCAGTTCCTCCTCGCTCATTGCCAAGCTCTCAGCAAGCGCAACAGGGTCTAGGGAGGGCTCTTCAGCCAGCCTTCTCAGTAGCTCTGGAACAGCCTCTTTAGCCATCTTGCCACTGGATATGAGCCCTGCTATTGCATGGAAAGCTCTCTCCGGGATGTTATCCACGTTGACTCCCTCTCTAGTCAAGCCTCGAAGCGTGGAAGTTAGGGTTGAGGCCAGGAAGCGCACTGGAACTGTGGGGTGCTCCTCAACTATCCGTTCAAATAGTGCTACCCTGCCGTCATCGAGGAGCATTTCTGCCAGCTCCTGAGTGAGGCCGTAAGAGGAGACCAACCTAGAAACCACTCTCTCGGGTCTCTCAGGGAGCCCTCTCGCCTTTACCGCACTCACGACTTGGGTTGTCCTTACTGGAAGAACGTCTGTCTCAGGGTACATCCTCGCAGCGCCTGGCAGCGGTCTCATG
>Ga0180302_10000783_pt1 | contig 14598 bp, 20 predicted proteins | sample GuaBasSediGuay17_FD_121794 | JGI IMG/M metagenome (GOLD analysis project Ga0180302, IMG submission 121794) | Subseafloor sediment microbial communities from Guaymas Basin, Gulf of California, Mexico - Guay17, Core 4571-4, 12-15 cm | ecosystem: Environmental > Aquatic > Marine > Hydrothermal... | reverse complement strand
CTGAGATGATAAAGGCTTAAATCAAGAAGGCCCCCCAGGACCCAGGTGGAGCCATGCCCAAGGAGTTCAGGTATAGGGGCTACACGCTCGAGGAGCTCCAGAAGATGCCCATGGACGAGTTCATCAAGCTCCTCCCGGCCAGGCAGAGGCGTAGCCTGCTCAGGGGCCTGACGGAGGCCCAGCGCATCCTGCTAGAGAAGATCAGGAAGGCTAAGAGGGCTATGAAGGAGGGGAAGAAGGTGGTCATAAGGACCCAGGTCAGGGACATGATAATCCTGCCCGAAATGGTGGGTCTCACCATCTACGTCCACAACGGGAGGGAGTTCGTCCCCGTCGAGATAAGGCCGGAGATGATAGGCCATTACCTCGGCGAGTTCGCCATAACCTGTAAGCCCGTCAAGCACGGTGCTCCGGGGATAGGGGCCTCTAGGTCCTCCATGTATGTGCCCCTGAAGTAGGCGGGCTAAGCCTTAAGGGGCCCGTGGGGCCCTTCACCACGAAGGGTGCTGAAGATGGATAAGGCCACGTTGGGCGTCGTGATCTTATTCGCTCTGTCCTTGCTCATGGCCCTCGGCCCCCTGTTCTACGCCCTATACCACCCGGCCCTGAGGAGCTCCTTCTACGTGGAGGAGCACGTTTTCTCCTACGAGACCACCATAACCTACTACAACAGGGGGAATGAGACCTGGGAATTATCGGATGCTGATGTCGCTTTCCCCCTCTTCTTCAACGGGGAAGGGCAGAGGGTGGAGCTGGTCTGGTCCTCAAGGCCCGTGGCCGTGGAGGCCGTGGATGTGGATGGCAATTCCTGGGCCATCCTATACGTCAGCGATAGGAAGCTGGAGCCCGGAGAATATCTCAGCCTCTCGGTGAGATACGAGATAGCCGTGGTGGACCGTAGCCCGCCGGCCATATCGGTGGAGCTCTCCGGAACCCTGGAGGACATACCCGATGACCTGAGGCAGGAGTTCTGCGGTCAAGCGGCCTGCTGGCAGACCTACGATGAGGAACTCAGGTCCCTGGCCCAGAACCTATCCCGTGGGAAGGAGAACGTCCTGGAGATACTTTCCTCCTTCATCTCCTGGATACACGATAACGTGGAGTATGAGACCTATGAGCTCCCACGCTACCCCAACGAGACCTACTCCGGGCGGAAGGGGGATTGCGATGACCAAGCCAACCTCCTCATAACCCTGTGCAGGATAGTGGGCATACCGGCCTACCTCAGGATAGGCTGCATCTACATCTACTACGAGCACCCGATCGTGTTCTCCGGCTCCATGTGGTCGGGCCACGTGATATACACGGCCAGGAACGTGGCCTGGCACGGCTGGGCCCAGGTCTACGTCCCCCCCTGGGGCTGGCTGCCCGTGGACCTCACGGCCTCGGCGGGCGTAGGCAAGGACCCCTTGAACGCCGTGAGGAACGCCATCTGGTGGGCCTGGATCACCGTGCTCTGCGAGGAGGTGAAGTTCTCGGACTACATAGCGGAGGCCAGGAGGGCCAGGGAGATGCTCGTGGAGAAGGGCATATACGTGTATGAGAGAGAGGACATGGAGTTCCTAGAGGAAAGACAGGTGGAGAAGCCCGAAGCCGTAGAAGAGGCCAGGACGAGCTTGCTCTTCTATCTGATGCTGACGGTGGCCGTGGTAGGGGCTTCTACGGCCTCCGTGGCCATCATCGTGGGGAGGGGCCGGGAGGAAGCCCCTACCCCTAGACAGCCCCGAACTCCTCATACCACTCATAATACAGCCTGATCAAGTTGGACTTGATGCTGGGCCTCCTGGACCTTATGGCTATTATGAAGTCCTTCCTCGAAACGGGCCTGGGCCTCGTCCCGGGCTTTAGGGCCCTCCCGGACTCGAAGAGCTCCCTCACGGTCGAGTAGTAGGCGTCCATGCATATGTCCCTTATATCGCTGCCGGTGTAGCCCTTCGTCATGTGGGCTAGCTCCTCGAAATCCACGTCCTCGGCCAACTCCATGCCCCTGGTGTAGAGCTTGAAGAGGCCCATTCTGGCCTCGAAGTTCGGGGGAGGGACGAGGATCCTCCTCTGGAAGCGCCTTATGAAGGGCGGATCTAGGTTCCAGGGCTTGTTCGTGGCCCCTATGACGTAGATGTGGAGCTTCCTCCTCTTGTCGTTTATGCCGTCCATCTCACGTAGGAATTGGTTCCTGACCCTGACCTCCCCTCCTACCTCGTTGTTGTAGGTCCCGAAGAGGCTATCCACCTCGTCTATGAATATGACCACCGGCCTGCCGGATGATGCTATCTCCCTGGCCTTGGAGAAGAGCCTGGCCACGTTCTTCTCGGCTTCTCCGAGCCACTTGTTCATTATGTCGGCCCCCGAGACCTCCATGAAATCGGCCTCTATCTCGTGGGCCACGGCGCTCGCTAAGAGGGTCTTACCGCAGCCGGGAGGACCGAAGAGCAATATGCCTCTGGGCCAGGTGAGGTGCTCCGGGAACAGGTCCGGCCTTAGGACCGGATATACTATGGCCTCCTTTATGGCCCTCTTGGCCTCCTCTAGGTCCACTATATCGTCCCACGTGATGGATGGCTTCGGCCCGGCCTTCTCAAGGCCCCCATCCGGCTTCTGGGGCCTCCCTGCCTCCTCGCCACGGCTTGGACCGGGCTCCGTGAGGTCGAGCTCTAAATCAACTCGGCTCGAGCTCCTGCTGAGCTCTTCCACACGCTTCCTGTAGGCCCTGAGCCTCGCAATGTAGAAGTCCTTGAGCCCCGGCCTGAGGGCCAGGAGCTTGCTCAAGACCCTTATGGCCTTGAGATACATCCTTACGGCATCTCCGGCCTTCCCTTTCCTATCCAGCTCGACGGCCCTGCAGGCGTAAGCCGAGGCCAGCTTCTCCAGCTCCCGGACCATCAAGGCCCTCACCCCCCTAGCCTTATGAGGTTCTTATCGGCCAGCCTGCCCAGGGCCTCCAGGACCTCCCGGACCGAGACGCCGAGCTCCCTAGCGCACTTGGAGAGGTTTATCTTCCCCCCGTTCTTCTCCACGTAGCTTAGGACGGCCTTATCCAGCTCGTCTGTTCCCCTGCCCTCCCCAGCATGGGCATCGCCATCCTCCCGGGCCTGTGAGGCGGCCAGGGCCACCGGCTCGCAGGCCTCTGGAGCGGGGACCCCTGCCCCGGCTGGCTCCGGCATCCCCTCCTCCACCTCGGCCCTCAGCTTGCTCAGGACCTCATCGAGCACCTCGTAGGCTCTCCCGCCGAGGAGGCCCGATAGGTCTACCACCTTCTCCAGCTCCCTTAGGCCGAGCGATACGTCATTTACTATGGCATCTATATCGTTGCACACGCCCCTTATCGTCTCCTCCACGGGCTTGATCACCCCTCCCAGGTCCCTCATGGCCTTCTTCATGGGGGCCAGCTCCGAGTGCAGGCTGTCGAAGAGGAGGAGCGCCGTCCTCACCATCATCAGCCTGTTCTTCAGGAGGCTGACCCTGAGCAATAGGTTCTTGAACACCTTCAGGGTCCCCTCGATGCTCTTCATGTGGTCGGCGTAGATGATGCCCTCCAGGTCGTTCACGAGGCCCTTCCTCAGCCCCTCCTCCAGGCGCCTCATCTGGTATTCTTCTTCCCTCTTCAGGCTGCTCACGGCCCTCCTCAACATGCTCTCCACGTGGCTCAAGTAGCGGATGAGGTTGTTCACGGCCTCTAGCTCACGGCTCGACGACATCGGTGGCCCCCTCTACCTCGACCTCTATCGGCTCCTTCTCCCCCGGCACTTCCGAGGGCGCCTTCCCTACCTCGAGGAGGTCCAGCAGGGCGTCCCTGGCGCTCAAGAGGTCCTTCTTCTCGGCCATCAGCCTCCTGAGGCCCTCCTTCAGCATCTCGTTTAGGACGCCGAAGACCTCATCACGCACCCTCCCGAACTCGTGCTCGACGGCCAGGCAGGCGAGGCCCTTCCTCACGTCCCTTATCTGCCTGTTCACGGCCTCTAGGCTCCTGTCTATCCTGTGGAGGAGGGACCTGGCCTCCGCCTGGAGGGAGCCGATGGCGTCTTCTATGTCCTTCCCCATCTCCATCAGGGAGGCATCGTCCATCCTGAGCTCCATGAGCATGTTGCTCTCCTTCCTCAGCAGGGCCACCTTCCTCCTGAGGGCTTCCACCTTCCCGACCACCGTGTTGTCCACTATGACCTCGGAGCCGTTGGCCGCTACCTCGGAGAGCCTGAACCTCCTGAAGCGCCCATCCCCCATCTTGATGAGTATCCAGCCCATATCGCCTCTCTCGTCCATGATGGTGGAGACCACTATGCCTATCTTATGGCCGTAGGGGTCCTTCACCATCTTGCCTATGAGCTCCGAAGGCCAGCCGTGCCTCATCACGGGGCCCTCACCCCCTTCTTAATGCCCCTCAGCCCAGCCGGTTTTTCGAGCAGGTCCTCCAGGTCCGGGAGGCCCTCATCGGCTTCCTTCTCCACGGAGAGCATGACGGCATCCATGAGCTCCCTGGCCTCCCCCTCGTCCTCGAGGTTGAGATCGGGTATGGACCTAGATAGGCCGTCCATCTCCGAGCAGAGGTAGTCCAGGGCCTCTTGGATCTCCATTATGTCCTTCTGGAAGGCCGGCAGGACCTTGGCCACCACCGGGGCCACCACCTTGGTTAGGGCGCTGAGGCTCCGGAAGTTGCAGGATACATCGCCCATGCTCATCACCATCATGAGCTTATTGTATAGCAGGTATAGGCAGGAGCGCAGGATGTTGAGGACCCGCCTGAACTTCTTCATGCTGTTCACCTCGTAGGCCAGGACCTTAGCCTGATCTTCGTCTCCCTCCCTCAGGGCCCTCTTCAGGTCCTTCAGCCTCTCGGCCTCGTTCTTCTCCAGGCTCTCTATGTGGTAGCCCAGTATCCTTATGCCCTTCCTCAGCCTCTTCATGGCATCCAGCATCTTGCCCCTCAGGTTGGCCTTCTTCCCCCTTATCAGCAGCTTGAGCCTATCGCTGAGGCTGAGGTCCGGGGGGGTTTCCCTGCCCCAGGCGTCCGAGATGGAACCCACTACCAGCACGCTCCGGGGGTGGGTGAAAGTAATCCCCGCCCTTCAAGCTTGTTAATACCAGGGGATATCCGGGGTTAGGAGGGATTACTCATGCCCCTCCGGGCGTTATCGAGGGGTCCTGATTAGGCCCTGGCCTAGCCGGTGGGCTCTTTCCATCGCCCGTGGCCACTCCACCTAAATGCCCCAGCCCCTACTACCCTCGGCCATGAAGAGGGGCCTAGTGCTCTTATCGGTGGCTGCGCTCGGCTTCGCAATATTATCCACCATCTACAAGCTCGTGGAGCCCTACCTCCCCATGCTCCCGTCCCTCATCATGTCGGTGATCCCCATCATCACGAGCGGCTGGTTCATAGCTGGCCTGGTGGGCGCCCTCCTGTTCGTGGCCATCCTAGTGGCCTGGGCCTATTCGGGCGAGTGGTGAGGTGGGCTGCCGAGCTCCGAGGCCAGCTCCTTCAGCTTCTCGGCCACGGCCTTGAACATGAGGCAGGACGATACGTCCAGGACGGGGACCATGATCTTCTCCTTCGTCTCTATGACCCTCCTGTAATCGGGCATGAGGGAGAAGCACACCATGGCCCAGTAGAGGCGCCCCTCCCTTATGAGCTCCGAGGCCGTGAGCCTGGTCGTGAGGGGGAGCGGGTAGTAGAGGAAGGCCACCCCGCCCGCCCAGTAGATGCCCGTCGGCCTCCCGCCGGCCGCTATGTTGGCGAACCTGGCCAGGTCCTCTACGGAATCGAAGAAGAGGACCTCCTTTATGATGAGCTCCTTCACCCTCTCTAGGCGGACCGATGGGCTAGACAAGGCGGGCACCTCCTGGCCCTTGCCCAGGGGGCTTAAAATCTTAATCCACACGCCTGCCCAGGGTGATATGGTAGGCCATGATGGCCAGGAGGGAGAAGAACGGGGTAAGGGAGGATAGGGATAGGAGGAAAGACCACCAGAAATCCCTCCAGGTGAGGAAGCTGAAGCCAGCATAAGCCATGTTGAGGTAAGATAGATCTACGTCCGAGACGTAGGGTATGAAGCCGTATCTCTGGGCCAGGGAATCCACGAAGGCCATGAAATCGGCCATCTGGGCCAGGTCCGAGGGATCGGCATAACCAAGGGCCAGCACCAGGAGGCCGTATCGGCTCCTGAGGTCAGAAAGCCATTCGGATGTGCTTTCTAGCTCCGCCAGCTGGCGCCCCGATAGCTTCTCGTAGCGGTTGGTGGTGAAATTGTAATAAGTCCCGAAGTCCTCGTAGAGGATGGCGTTCAAGAGGGAGGCCGTTTGGTTTAGGATGGAGAAGCCCCTATTCTGGATCAGGAAGAGGTCCGGCCACCTGGACCTCACGGCCCTTATCAGGCCCACGATGGCCTTGGCCATCCACGGGTAATCATCAGCCACGTCCACGTTGTCCAGGAGGATGCCCTTGAAGCCCTTCCTAACCAGGTGGGGGATGGCCTTCTCCAGCAGCAGGGACCGCCATCCGGGCTCGCAGGCATTAACCACGGCCTCCCCCCAATCCAGGAGCTCCCCCACTACCCAATCGGGCTCTATATCCCCGGCCCAGGGCTCCCAGGACCCCACGGTGGTGAGGCTCAGGTAGCCCACCGTCAGCACCCCCCTCCGGTTGAGCCACCTCACGTCCTCCTCGTCCAACAGGGGGGAGAGGATGACCAGGTCGAACTCGGCTAGGTCCCCCAGCCTACCGGGGCCGTAGTATATGGCGAAATCCCTCACCGGACGATCGGAAGCGCTGGGGGGAGCTCTGAGGACCAGGGACAAGACGATGGCCACGAGGATGGCCGTGATGAGGCGTGGGGACAAATCCCCTCACCTGTAGCTGGTCTGGAACCTGGCCCTGGCCCCCCTCCCGCCGTATTTCTTCGGCTCCTTCCTCCTCGGGTCCCCGGCCAGCATGGTGCGGTCGTATTCTATGAACATCTCCCTTATGCTTTCATCGCCCGTCCAGAGGTAGAGGCCCCGGGCTATGGCTATCCTCACCGCCTCGGCCTGGCCCATGAAGCCCCCTCCCCGGACGGTCACGTCTATGTCTAGGCCGTTCCTCACCTCCTCGCCTATCAGGAGGAGGGGCTCCATCATCTTCCAACGGGCCGATTCGGGCATCCATATCTCTATCGGGACCCCGTTTATCCTTATCCTCCCCTTCCCCGGCCTGAAGACGGCCCTCGCTATGGCCGTCTTCCTCTTCCCGCTCGTCAGTATTATCCTGCGCCTGACGGGCATGGCATCACCCTCCTCTCCCGGGGGGCCTCCAACCGAGCTCCTCGGCTAGCTCGCCCACGGTTATGTAAGGGCACCTAAGCTTATCGGCCCTGGCATCGGGTATCGTCTCCGCCCGGACGCCCCCGAGCTCCTCCGGGACCCCTATGAAGACCCTGAGGCGCTTCAGGGCCTTCTTCCCCTTGTCCTTGTAGCGTGGCAGCATCCCCCTTATGGTGCGCCACACTATCCTATCGGGCCTCCTGGGCCAGTAGGGCCCCTTCCTGTAATGCCCTATCCGGAGCCTATCCTTATAGCGCCTTACCACGGCCTTCCTCCGGCCGGATATGACGGCCTTCTCGGCGTTCACTATGGCTATGTGCTCCCCCATGAGCAGCCTCTTGGCCACCACGCTGGCCATCCTGCCCAGTATGAGGCCCGTGGCATCTATGAGCGTCCAGCCCTCCAGGCCCCCGGCTTCCCTCCCCGGCATGGCCATCACTCCATTATCCTTACTCCCGAGCCCGTGGGGTTCCTCTCCACGAGCTCCCTTATAGATATGCACTCCCCTCCCGCTGCCTCTATCTTCCTCCTGGCGCTGGCGGAGAAGGAGAAGGCGGCCACGCATACCGGGTGGTCTATGAGGCCCGCCCCCAGGACCTTCCCGGGGACGACCACCACGTCCCCCGGCCTCGTGTAGCGGTTTATCCTGCTCACGTTCACTTCCGCCCTACGGCTCCTGGGCCTGGAGAGGCGCTCGGCTACATCACGCCATATCCTGGCCCCCATCTCCCCGTATTTCCGCTTCAGGAACCTTATCAGCTCCCTGAGCTCCGGGTTCCGTATCTCACGCCTCAAGCCCCAGCGCCCCCCTCAGCTTGACCTCGAACTCGTCCAGCTTCCTCCCGAGGACCCTGATGGCCTCCGCCATTATCACGTCCGGTGGCAGGACCCCCGTGGATTCGACATACATGATGAAGGAGCCCTCCTCCCAGGACACATCTATGGCCGGGGGCTTCAGGGGACATGCATCAGCGCAGTCCCGGCAGAGGGTGCAGGCCATCACGTTCCTGACCTTCATGGCGTTCCCCGTCCTATCTAGGACCTTCCTAGGGCACACCTCCATGCATCTACCGCACAGATTGCACCTGGCCACATCCACCCTGACCACCGGGAGATACTTGTGCGTCGCAGCCGACACAGGCTGCCACCTGGCGTGCTGGCTCCCCTTCCCCAGCCTGGCCGTGGCTATGAGATATATCCTCTGGCCGGGGGCCAGCTTCACTATGGGCATGTTAGGGTAGAGGGGGACCACGTCGGGGCTATCGGATTTCAGGTCGCCCGAATAGACCGTTATGGTCTCCTCCTCGGCCTCGGCCGAGAGCTCCAGCCTCACGACCTTATCCGGCTCCTCCAACAGGGCTGGGCTCATCTTGAGCGGTATGAGGCCTATCCTGTGGGCCAGGACCTCGTCCTCTAGGACGGAGCTGTTCTCCACTATGCCCACCTCCTCTATGGCCATGCAGGGGACCTCGGCTATCATTATCCTCCTGAGGGCGTTCACGAAGGACACATCTGCTCCACGGACCAGGAGGCGTAGGACATCGCCCTCCAGCTCCAGCACTTCTACCTCCATGGCTTTCGGGAGCACGCAGGCCGGGGGCATAAAAGCCTTAGCCATGGAGCTTCACCGAGCCCCATTATAGCTGATATCTACTACACAGAAACCCTTAAATATAAAGAGCCTAAACCCATAATGGAGAAGAACCAGATCGGGGGAGAAATGATGTCCTCTAATAGGATAAGGATATACTGCATGGATTGCCTAGAGGGCATGCGTCGCCTCGTGGAGGACCGGAGCGTGGATGTCGTCGTGACCTCGCCTCCCTACAACATAGGCGTCAAATACCGCAAGTACAAAGATGAGCTGCCCAGGGAAAGATATCTGAACTGGATCGAGGAAGTAGCCAAGGAGGTAAAGAGGGTGCTCAAGGACGATGGCTCCTTCTTCTTGAACGTGGGCGGGAAACCCACGGACCCCTGGATACCCTGGGAGATAGCCTTCAGGCTCAGGAAGCACTTCGTCCTCCAGAACGTCATCCACTGGATAAAATCGATAGCCATAGAGAAGAAGGACGTAGGGAATTACCCACACATACTAGGGGATATAGCTGTAGGACATTACAAACCCATCCCCGGCAAGAGGTTTCTCCACGATTGCCATGAATATATATTCCATTTCACAAAACACGGTGATGTAGAACTCGATAGGCTCGCCATAGGAGTGCCTTATCAAGACAAGAGCAACATAGGGCGTTGGAAATGGGCTAAACAGGACCTGAGGTGTAGGGGGAACACGTGGTTCATCCCCTACGAGACGATCAGATCTAGGGATAAACAGAGACCGCACCCAGCGACCTTCCCGGTTAAGCTCCCCATGATGTGCATAAAGCTACATGGCCTACATAAAGTGGGGTGGGTGATGGACCCCTTCATGGGCATAGGGAATACAGCCATAGCCTGCGTCAGGCTGGGCGTAGGCTTCATAGGCTTTGAAATAGATGAGGAGTACGTGAGGATAGCCAAGGAGAGGATAGCCCGGGAACTCTCGTTATACCTTCAACCATGACTGTATTCCCTTATCACGTTCCCCGGCTTGTAGAGCTCCCTGTTGCTCGTGTTGAACTCCGGCTTTAGAGATACCCTTATCCTCGATATATCGAATATCTTGAACCCTATTATCCTTTTCCCCTCGTGGATGAAGCCGACGCCGACATGGTAGGCATCGAATTTTACCTTAGTGAGTTCGGTGGCTTGGTAGTAAAATGTCCTTAAATTGCTATCGAGCTGTGCCCTCCCGGCGAGCTTGACCTCGATATAATAGATTCTCCCGTCCCTCCTCAGCAGGATGTTAGGATAACCCGCTGTCCTCCCCTCCGGTATCTCCCCACCGAGCAGCTCCCTGAGCTTTCTCTCCAATCTATTACATATCTCATTCGGCCTCAAGCGACCGAAATCCTGAGTTTGAGCCCATTTTACGACCTCTACCGCTTTCTCGTAGATCTCGTCCAACACCACATCTTGCTCTTGGATGGGCAGTATCTTGCACCCCGTGATAGCCTCGATCACGTAGGAGAATGGGATGTCCCTCACTCTTAAGGTCAGGGATCTTAAGAACTCCCTCGACGGTAGCCGCCGGACCATGTTGCCTCCTGTCACGGCGTCCGTTGGCTAGAAAAACGTTAGCCTAAAGACGGCCGGAGGGCCTAGCAAGGCGGTGGTGGCTTGAATAGGGTAATACTGAGTAGGGAAGCACTTGAGGCCTACTTATCAGAGCTCCTGGGGAAACACGTGGAGGTCGTGAGCACCGGTGAGCTGGGAAGTGCCCTTGAGCCCTTTGAGGACGTCAAGGGCTTCGGCTACGGCAAGCCATACGTCATAGAGTTCGAGGTGGAGGGGCGCAGGAGGCAGGCGGTCCTCTCCACCGTCAGGCCGGGGCCCTTCGGCCACGAATACCGATCGGATAGGGCGGCCATCCTCCTCTGGCAGTATGAGGCCTTCAACAAGCTCCCAAGGCACGTCAGGGCCCTGGATGTGGGGGCCTTCACGAGGGAAGGAGGCCTCAAATCGCTTGGGGATTGTGGCGAGTTCTTCCTGCTCGTGGAGAAGGCGGAGGGCGTGCTCTACCACGTGGATTTGGACAGGATACTATCTACGGGGGAGCTCACGGACCTAGATAGGCGGAGGTGCTCGGCCCTGGCCGATTACCTGGTCGAGATACACGCCGTCAAGAGGGAGGAGCCGGGCCTCTACGTGAGGCGCATAAGGGACCTGGTGGGGCACGGGGAATGCATCATGGGCCTCATAGACAGCTACCCCCCCGGCCTGGATTACGCCCCCGAAGAGCTCCTCAAGCAGGTAGAGCACGCCTGCGTGGAATGGCGCTGGAGGCTCAAGAAGAAGGCCCACAGGCTAAGCCAGGTCCACGGGGACTTCCACCCCTGGAACGTGATGTTCAAGCCCGGAACGGCGGATTTCACCGTCCTGGACAGGAGCAGGGGGGATTGGGGTGAGCCAGCAGATGACGTAGCGGCCATGACGGTCAATTACATCTTCTACTCCCTCAGGGCCCACGGGCGCCTAGAAGGGGCCTTTGAAGAGCTCTTCAGGTCCTTCTGGGACAGATACCTGGCCGGGACGGGGGATGAAGAGATATTGGAGGTCGTCCAGCCCTTCTACGCCTGGAGGTGCCTCGTGATAGCCAGCCCGATCTGGTATCCCACCTTGCCCGTGGAGGTGCGTGTTAGGTTGTTCAGCTTCTTGAAAAACGTGCTAGAAATAGAGCGCTTCGAGCCGGAGGCCGTGAACGACTATATAGAGGGCTGAGGGGGCCGATGGCTCCCTCCGGGGGCCATCAGGCTCAGGCCCACGAGCAGGCCCGAAGACATGAGCATCAGTATCTTGAGGGTCGTGATAACGAACATGGCCAACGGGGCGTGGACGACGAACGGGTGGATGAGCACGAACGTCACCGCCAGGGCCATTAGGACCGAGCCCCAAGCCAGCCAGCTCTGCTTCTGATCGGCCCCCGGGCTAGAGAGCAGGACGCCCTTTCTAACGGCTCCGAGGAGGCTGAAACAGCTCACGTAGCCAACGGCTACCATGAGGATGACGGATGCCGCCAAACAGGCCCTGTAGGGCACTAGGGCGCAGAACACGGGCAGGAGCGCAGCGCCAGCCCACATGAAGGCCAGGACGGCCGTGGCTGCCGGGAAGCACATGAGGACCCTATCTAGGGGCCCGAAGCGCCCTCTTCCGGTCAAGCTGACGTATAAGCGCAAGGTGGTGAAGAAGGCCGTTGCCAAGGTAATGCTCAGGGCCGTGGAGATCGCCTCGAAAGCGTAGGCCGACCAGAGGAGGGGCGCTAAATCCATAGCCACGTGGCCCAGCGTGTGCATGAGGTCCCCGATGCCTATCAGGAGGAAGCCCAGGCCGAGGACGTGGAGGGCCCTATTGTCTCTGGCCTTGGCCACGAGGGAGGCTGCCACGCCGACCCCGATCATGGTGGCCTCATACACGATGCCCAGGCCGTAGAGGATCAGCCTCAGGCTGAGGGGCACCCTCCACGGGGATAGGGTGGGCATGCTGGCCACCTCCACGGGCTGGAGGGCGTGATTCCTCTTAAATCCTGCATCGACCAGGTCGTCCCGGGCGTTGGGGAATGCCAGAGCGCCGGGGGAGGGGCTGGGCCATCTGGATAACGGGCCTACCGGCAAGCGGGAAATCGACCATAGCCCGTGGGCTAGCTAGGGAACTGACCAGGATGGGCATCAAGGTCCAGGTCCTAGAATCCGATGAGCTAAGGCGCATCCTGACCCCGAACCCGACCTACACGGAGGAGGAGAGGGATTGGTTCTACCACGTGATGGCCTGGATCGGGTGGCTCCTCGTGAAGAACGGCGTGAACGTCATATTCGATGCCACGGCCAACCGCAGGGCCTACCGTGAGAGGGCCAGGCGGCTCGTGGGGCCGGATAGGTTCATGGAGATCTACGCCCGCTGCCCCCTGGAGGTATGCATGGGCCGGGATAGGAAGGGCATCTATAGGCTGGCCCTAGAGGGGAAGGCCAAGACCGTCCCAGGCCTCCAGGCCCCCTACGAGGAACCCCTCGAGCCGGACGTGGTAGTGGATACTAGCGAGATGGGGCCCGGCGAATGCGTTAAGGTCGTCCTGAAGGCCCTATTGGACCGCTTCTACGGTGGGCATCCCCCGGGGCCATTAGAGGGCCTTAAAGGGCCTTAGTCCACCTCAGGAGCACCTTCCTGGCTTCCTCGTTCTTCCCCTCGGCCAGGTATATGAGGGCCTTGGCCAGATCACGCCTCCAGGGGCTCGCCCTGGCCAAGATGGTGGTGTCCACAGGGACGGCTAGCTTCCTGTAGTCGTACCAGCCTATCAGGACGGCGGCCGGTATGTAGAGCACGAGGAAGGCCACAGCGAAGACGGCTAGATCACCGAAGAAGCCGCTCAAGGACGGCAGGTATTCTATGAGGAGCCTGTATTGTATCACGATGAAGTTGGAGAAGGACAGCAGGAAGACGAGGTAGACGTTGTGCCCACGCCTGAAGTACGTCCAATACCTGAGCAGCCTGTTCTTCAGGGACATCTCCGCCACCAAACCGGCGTTGATAGGGCCCGATTTAAGCCTGCCGTAGGACCAACCAGGGCACCACTAGGAGCTCCTCATAGGTGCAGCCCTCGGGGTGCCCGACCTCCTTGTATAGGCCCAGGAGCCACGGCAGCCACATCCAGATGCGCTTCCTGAAGTGCCTGAGGGGCTCCCACCGGCCCAGGCATTCGCCGTGATCGGCCGTTATGGCTATTGCCATGCCCTTATAACGCTTAAGGGCCCAGGAGGCCAATTCAGCGACCTTCGATAGGGAGTATCTGACGTTCTCATCATAGGCCCTGACGAACTCCCTCCTGGCATCGGGGCTCCTACGGGCGAGCTCGTAGGCGAAGAGCTCCTGGCCCCAGGACCTATGGCTGAACGGCCTGTTGAGCCATGAGCCCCTCACGAATGGGGCATGGGGCTGTAGGTAGTGGGCTATGACCTTCCCAGCACCCCTCTTCAAAACCAGCTTAACCGCCTCGCTGACCTTGCCCGCCCTTACCGTTCCTAACTCTTCGTCCCAGGCGAAGGCCCAGAGCTCGACCACCCTGGCGAACCTATCCCTGAATTCACGAACATAGGGGTTGGCCGATACGTATACCACGTCCTTGAGGGGCCTATCGAAGGTCCTCTCAAGCCATTCCCTGGTGTAGGAACCGCTCGATAAGACGGCCCTGGGCCCCTCCACGATGTAGCTCCTGAGGCCCCCCAGCAGCCCCAGGTGCCTCTCTAGGTAATCTAGCCTACAGGCATCTAGGATGAGCAGTAGGGCTCTACCGCTCCCCCCGAAGAACTCATATATGAGTTCCTTCTGCCTCGGGAGCCCCCTGGCCCTCTTGGGCAAGCCCCTCCGGCCCCTTACGATGGCCGATACCCTGCCCAGCAGGCCCAAGCCCAACGCCCGAGATCCTACCCCACGGATAATTAATTACCTGCCCTCACCCAAGCTCTGTAGGTGGAGGGCTTGCGTAAGGTGGTGCTGACGGCCAGCGGGGGAGGTCATACGGGCTACGCCGTGGCCCTGGCCCAGAGGCTCGTTGGGAAAGCCGAGATATTCTTCTTGGTCCCCGAGGGGGATACCTGGACGGAGGCCAAGGTGAGGGGCTTGGGCAGGGTGGCTTGGACTAAGAAGGCCAGGGGCCCTACCGACCCGCTGTGGAAGGCCCTGCCCGGCCTCCTCATGGCTGGTTGGCAGGGCTTAAGG
>Ga0180302_10000782_pt1 | contig 14601 bp, 10 predicted proteins | sample GuaBasSediGuay17_FD_121794 | JGI IMG/M metagenome (GOLD analysis project Ga0180302, IMG submission 121794) | Subseafloor sediment microbial communities from Guaymas Basin, Gulf of California, Mexico - Guay17, Core 4571-4, 12-15 cm | ecosystem: Environmental > Aquatic > Marine > Hydrothermal... | reverse complement strand
GCCAGGCTCCGTAGGTAGACCGTTACCCGACACCGAGGCCATGATAGTCGACCTGGAGACAGGTCGAGGACCGCTACCTCCAGGCAGCGTAGGCGAGCTCGTAGTTAAGGGCCCGCAGGTGATGAAGGGGTACTGGAAGAGGCCTAAGGAAACCAGCGAAGCATTAAGGGATGGCTGGCTCTACACGGGCGACGTAGCCTGGATGGACGAGGACGGCTACTTCTACGTGATCGATAGGAAGAAGGACGTAATTAAATGTAAGGGGTACTCCATAAGCCCAAGGGAGCTCGAGGACGTGCTGTATCAGCATCCAGCCGTGAAGGAGTGCGCAGTGATAGGCAAACCCGACCCTGTAGCTGGCGAGGTGCCTAAGGCCTTCGTGGTGCTAAAGGAGGGCTATAGCGTCGCCCACGACGAGCTCATTAAGTTCGTCGAGGAGAGGGTGGCCCCCTATAAGAGGCTGCGTGAAGTGGAGTTTAGGGAGAGCTTACCAAAAAGCCACGTGGGGAAGGTGCTCAGGAGGCTACTAAGGGAGGAGGAGCTACGTAGAGCCCGTTGAGGGCCCCTCGAAGTAGGCTCAGCTCCAGAAACAATGGACATGGACGGTGCAGCAAGAGACGACGAAGTTTCGCCCATTTAAGAGAGGTATTGAAGGAGCGAAGGAGTTTCAAGCTGAAGGTCGGAGGCGAGGCAGAATCCGCGGCTACACGGTCGCTGTCAGAATTAGTGGGGAGCAGAGCCGCCTGAGGGTGAACTTCGCAGAGATCCCATATGACGTCCTCGAGAGGGTATCGACGAGGATTACTCTAGTGAGGTACTGAGGTCACGAGGGCCGTCTACGACATAACCAACAAACCTCAATTACGATTCGCCGCGCCCCACGTCATAAGCGGACCTGGCAACTCTTTGCCACGTCGATCCTTGGCGAACATGTAATGATGAAGCGATGGCCGAGGCTTTGCGTGATGTTCTTGAGAGAGCTCACGCTGGACAGGACCATCATGCCCGCCTTTTCGACGTCACTACTACTCGAAGCTATGATCGGAGTCGCCCTGACTCTTTCAAACACCCCCTTGATGCTCCTTAAGTTGTCGACGCTGTAGCCCACTATCGCCACGTACACCATGTCTACACCGCGATCACAGCATTGTACGGACACGGATTAGGGACCAACCCCCTAAGTTCTTTCCCTAGGAAGGTTTAAAAAGTGGTAACTGGCAACCAGTAGCCAGGTGAGCTTGTTTGCCACGTCGCCAGCCTCTCAGGAACTCTGCCTACCTGAACGCTATGTCAATGACCGACACAGCCACGAGGGTCGAAGACGTCAACCCTGCGAGTGGCATGTGCCCTCTCTGCATCAGGGAGTGCCCGTTCGTATGCCAGATCTCGCTATCCGCCTTCAGGGGGAGGGAGGCCCTCTACCCTGACCCTAGCGCGTTCGGCAGGAGCACAGCCGCTTCGGTCAAAGACTACGGCCTAGACTGGTCCCACTTCAACATCAAGGCGAGGCTATTAGGTGCTGAGGGTATAGAGCCCAACCCGGACGTAGCGATCTTTCCTAACGTGGACGTCGAGACGAGCGTCGGAGGCATACCGCTCAAGGTGCCGTTAGTGATAGGCGCCTATGGGTCGACGGAGGTCGCTAGGATCCACTGGGAGGGCTTGGCGATAGGCGCGGCTCTCTCGGGGATAATGATAATAATAGGTGAGAACATTTGCGGCATGGACCCTGAGGCTAGGTTCGAGAGCGGAAAGGTGGTTCACTCGCCAGAGCTTAAGAGGAGAGTCGAGGCCTTCAGGAAGTTCTGGGACGGGAAGTACGGTGACGTGGCGGTTCAAACCAATGTCGAAGACCAGCGGTTCGGTGTCGACGTCTACGCTCTCTCGAAGCTGGAGGTCAATGTAATCGAGAGGAAGTGGGGCCAAGGGGCTAAGGCCATCGGTGGAGAGGTCAGGTTGAGCACTCTCGAGGAAGCCCTAGAGCTGAAGAGGCGAGGGTACGTAGTCATACCGGATCCCGAGGACAAGAGCGTCCAAGAGGCGTTTAGGCAGGGGGTCTTCAAGACCTTCGAGAGGCACAGCAGGGTCGGGATGCCGAGGGAGAGGGACGTGATTGAGGATATAGAGAAGCTTAGAGATCAAGGCGCGAAGAAGGTGGGCATAAAGACTGGGGCCTATAGTGTCGAGGCGGTCGCTTTCACCATGAAGGTGGCCTCGGAGGCTAAGGTCGACTACGTGGTCTTCGATGGCTGTGAAGGCGGCACTGGCATGAGCCCGGTGCCCATGATGAACGAGCAGGGGACCCCGACGGTTTACCTAGAGGCCCAGGTCCTGAAGTGCTGCGAGATATTGAGGAGGAAGGGCAGGCGTGTGCCAGACATAGTAATGGCCGGTGGCTTCGTGGACGAGACCCAGATGTTCAAGGCCATAGCCTTGAGCAACTTCGGCTCCGGCCCCTACGTGAAGGCGATACTCATGGGCAGGGCCCCGCTCACAGCGGTCATGAAGGCTTCGTACTTCGCTGAGCTGGCGGAGAAGGGCGTACTTCCTAAGCGCTTCAGAGACCTCCACGGCGACAGGCCCGAGCAGTTCTTCATAACAGTGCCGGAACTCAAGGCCAAGTATGGGGGGAGGTTCAAGGAGATCCCCTGGGGCGCGATCGGTCTTTACACCTACATAGACAAGATAAAGGTGGGCCTCCAGCAATTGATGGCCGGGGCTAAGAAGTGGAAGCTGAGCTTGATAGACAGGAGCGATCTCATGGCGCTGAGCGAGAGGGCGGCAAAGGTCACTGGGATACCGTTGCCTGAAGAGGAGGACCACGCGCTCGAGCACCTACTCTAGGACCAACTCTCTATACTTTCTTCATCATCTCCAACGGGACTAGGCAGTGAGGACCGAAGACCTCGACCCTCACGCCCTCCTCTAAGAGAGCCGCCCCCGGCGTTAAGCCGCCTATCATGCATAGGCCGAAGCGGCCCATGGAAACTGGGATCCCTAGGGTGGATTCGTCTGGCGCTGAGATAGAGAGTATGCCCTTCCAGCTTTTCTCCCTCAACTTCGAGAGCACTTGGACCGTCTTGTCCCTTGCCTCGGCTATTACTTCTCTCATGGCCGCTGGGATCGTTCCCGTTCCAGTCCTCAAAACCTTAGTGACGGACGTTAGCCTGCTACGCACTAGTAGCTCGAGGGGCGGTATCGTCGTCCCCTCATAGGATATGAGCTCCACGAAGCGTAGGGGCTTCTTGTTCACCATTTGAACGAGTCCGCCGTACTTGAAGAACACGGGGACACCAGAGCGAATCAGGACCCCGTCTATTGTCAGGTCGCAAACCGTCAAGAGGGCTACTCGGCCCTCTGAGACAGATATCCCGTGGTACTCCTCGTTCTCTTCTATCACCTTTACGTATGGAGCGAGTAACAGGCCAGCGTCGTTTAGGAGCTTTAAGAGCTCCAAAGCCTTGTCGCAGAACCTCTTGTCCATCACCAATACGTTGGCGACCACGCTTCCAGCGTTGGAGTCCGGGTTGTATGTGACCGAGTACGCCATCGACAAGAAGCGAGTCGTGACGAAGCCCACCCTCTTGGACACGAGCGCGCTGCTCAGGACGTCCAAGCCCCTCTCAGTTATGCCCCTCCTACCCCTCTGGTCGTGCTTCAAGACTAAGCCCTTCACTTCGAGGGCCTTGAGGTGGTACCTTATGGTTCTCTCGCTAATGAAGACGCCCCTCTTCTCGAGCTCGCGCTTAATGAGCGACGAAGACATGGGCTTCGAAGACTCGCTCAATGCCTTAAGGATTTCGAGCTCTTTAGGTGATATCTCGTAGGCCTCCACAGCCGACGACCTCCGCCACGGCTACGAGAGGAACTCACAGCACACATGATCCTTAAGAGGAAACGACATTAAACGTGCACCTTTCAAAGACTGCTAACGAGGCCCTACACAAATCTCTTTGCCCAACTCATTCTAGGGGGGCTGTGCTAGGTGGCTTGTGCGTCTAATAGGAGGCTATATGTGTGGTTGGGGGGCAGGGAGGGGTTGAGTGGGCTCCTCGAGGTCGGCTCAGCTCCAGAAACCCTCATCACGCCTCAGCCAATCAAGCCTTCTTCACAGCCAGGTCGGTAACTAGCTTAGGGGTTTTATGTCTCTGGCGCCTAGCGTACACGGCGACGCCACATAGCGTAGACGAGGCGGTTAAGGCTAAGATGGCTAGGCTTAAGGCTGATAGGGGTAGCTTAACCTCCACTCGGGGGGAAGGTACCTCGCCCTCCACTTCGCCTCTCTGCCAGAGGAAGCTTACCGCCGCCTTAAACCTCCCAGCTGGGATCATTGATAAGTGCACGAGTCCCTCCCTTGAAGCAGCCACCTTGACGACGGTGTTATTAGGCAGAACGACCTCTACCTGTGCTCCCTCCACTGGGACGCCGAACACGTCGGTTACCGAGAGCTCTAGATCGTAGACCCTACACAACAGCGTGAAGGACTTAGGCTTATCGACTACCAGCACGTCCACGTCCATGGGCTTAACGTCCACGCCCTGCCATACCACCTCTACTAGCCTCCAACAGCCAGCATCTAACCAGACCGTGGAGGCCCCGTCTATAACGACTACCTCGCTGCCTAAAGCTAAGGTGGCTTTAAGAGGCGGGTAAAGCGCTCTAGCGCCAAGCGCGTCCATAAACTTAAAGCTACAGGCATACTGGGTCTTCCACCTCGCCCTTAGGGTCTTAGGGCCATCTACGTACACCTCCACGGTAGGCTTTGGCGACACCACGTCTCCTTCCCAGCCTACGAACACGCGCCTAGTGCTGTTGCCGTGCGCGTAGATCGGGTTGATGCTAATTAAGGCTATGCTGCCCTCCTCGTACCAGCCTCCACCTGCAGCTTCGCCGTAAACAGCCTCAACCTCGACTAGGTACTCCTTCACGTATACGGCTCTTAGCTCTAGGTGTCCACGTAGCTTTACAGCCCTGGGGTTATCCGTGGCGCCATCCTCCCATCCCCTGAAGGCTAGCCTAAAACTTCTAGATACGGCGTGTACGTCCTCCACCTTCACCAGGTAGGTGCCTGGTAGTAGGTGGAGCTCTACGTAGCCAGTCGCGTTCGAGGTAAGGGTGGTCCCGTTCACCGTCACCTTAACTCCCTCAATCTCCACGTGCACTAGGAGCTTGACCTTGACCTCGACGGTTAAGCAGGCCTCGTTGTTGTCTTCACGCGCCTCGTCCACCCTATCGTCTAGGTCTACAACCCACTTTACCTCATGCCTCCCCGCCTTAGCCCTCCACGTAGCGCTTAACGTCACTACGCCGCCTTCACTTAGCCCCTCCACGTCGAATATAGCTATGAGCCTCCCGTCGATGAAGAGCCCTACTTTAAAGCTCCCAGCTCTATAGTTCCCCTTATTCCCCACCTTAACCGTCAGCTTAGCTAAGTGCCCGTGGAGCAGCTCTAAGGGCTCTACGTGGACCTCCTCGACCACTAAGTCAGGCGACATGTAGGATACGAGGAGCCTGTAGGCTCCATTAAGCCTAGACAGCAGCCTTACCATTACGCCGTTCTCCTCGTCGATGAACTCGCTGACGCCGTCGACGTTGAAGGCGGCGTCGTCGAGGGTTGCAGTCTGAGGCTGTGCATCCCTAACCTTAACTATGCCCTGCCCCGTGCTAAGCGAGTCGTCGCACAGTGATATTAAGACCCCTTCGCTAGGCAGCGCTAAGTCAAAGCCTACCTTCTCCCTAACCTCTATGAGGTAGTAAGACGTCGAGGTTAAGGGTACCTTAACCGCCTGGTAGCCGGTGCTTGGAGTCTCTATGGGGTAAACTACGACCTCGCTGGTTAAGCCCCTATTAACGACGAATACCCGGTCGTCGGGTATCCACCCGAGCTTTATCTTCGACCACGCCATCATGTGGGCTGGGCTTGAGCCTGGAGGGCAGCCGTTCCAGCTTCCACGCCCCATTAACCCCCACTTACCCACGTATTCATGGTCGCCGTAGAGGTCTGGTAGGCCTAACATGTGGCCGTATTCGTGGGCGTAGACCCCTAGAGGATCCTCCTCAGAGGTGCATGAGAGGCCTACCTCGACTAGCCCATCGTCGGTGCTTAGCTTAACGCCCCCCATAAGCGCGAAGCTCCAGATGTCCTCTTCTTCGCCGCTTAGGGCCTCGTTGCCGCCCGCGTGGATTATCAACACGTATTGGTAAGATGAGAAGTCTACGTATGGATCTGAGACCTCCACCACGTCGTTAATGAACTCCTCAACTCTAGAGGCGTCGTCGAAGTCTATGCCCAGCCCGTAGTACTCCATGGTGTGAGGCAGCTCGAACCACCCGTAGACCTCAAAGGAGGGGTCTGCTTGGCCATAGGAGACCTCCTTAAGGTACGAGTCTAAGGCTTTAAGCCTTTCCTCTATCTCCGTTAGACTCGTCGAGTGCTCCACGTCAGCAAATTCTGTTAGTATGACAGCTGTCCTTAACACTCCTTTAGTCGGGGGCTGATAAGCATGTACGGCCAGCAGCGTTAACGTGATTAACGTAGCCACCAGGAAGCAAGTAAGCCTCAACACGCCTACCTCACTATGCTGGCCTGCTTTCAGCAAGACCCATGCGCGTGTAGGTCATCTAGGCGCGGGTCTGCTTAACCCTTACCAGGTTTAAACTATGAGGACTCCTTAAAACCGCCTAGCCGCTACTTAACTTGCACAGCCTAGCTCAGGCTCTAATCTACATGTACCCTCCCGACATGGATTACTATCAACCTTTAACATCGGCTACCCGATCTACAGCGGCTATCGTCGTCTTAATGGATGCCCTACGCTATGTGCTTTCTCCGCCTTCACAGTATTGGTCACGGAACCCTCGGCGTTACATGGACTATGGCGAAGGCCCCGCCCGTAGAAGCCCTTAGGCCGCTGGTCGACGTCACATGGCAGACTTTATGATGTGCTTCCTCTCTTCTCCCATTAGAGAGCTAGGCGCCGCCTAGTGGGCTACCCTGTTAAGTGATGTAGCTTAGGAAGTCACGTGGTGTTTAGGTTTACTTAACCACCTTATCCAAGTTTATCTCTAAGATGTCGGTGGCCCCTCTCCTTTTAAGCTCAGGTATTAGCCTCACCACTTCATCGCTTTTAACCGCCACCTCCACGGCGTAGTCGCCGTTGAAAAGCCTTGAGACCGTGGGGCTCTTCATGGCCGGCAGCACCGATATAACCGAGTCGAGGGAGTTTGAGGGCACATTCATCTTTAAGAGCTTCATGTCCTTAGCCTCCTTAGCGGCCTTAAGCAGCATGACGAGCCCCTCTATCTTATCTCGCTTCCATGGGTCCTTTAGGCTGTCCCTGTTGGCTATTAGCCTAGCCGTAGACTCGAGTACCTCATAAATGACCTCCCAGCCATTTTGGCGCAGCGTCTCGCCGGTCTCAGCTACGTCCACTATTAAGTCGGCCACCTCTATGAAGGTTTCAGTGGCACCGTAGGACCTTATGAGCTTAAACGGGTAGCCCTCGAACATCTCCTCGCATAGCCTCCTAGCTATGTTCTCGTACTCCGACGCAACTATGATCCTAGCCTTGCCCTCCTCCTTAACCTTCCTCACCAGCTCCTTGAAGATGACCCCTCCTTCACCCACGGCTGGCTTAATCCCGTAGGCCCTTGGGACCGCCGCGACGAGCTTAACCCTCCCTACCCCTAGGTCGAGGAGCTCCTCGACGTCGGCTCCATGCTCAACGACCCAGTCATGGCCTGTTATCCCCACATCGTACTTGCCCTCCTCCACCAGTGGAGGTATGTTCTGGGCCCTGTAGATCCTCATGTATATCTCGGGGTCGTTTGAGTAGACGACGTAGGACCGCTCGTTCTCAAGCCTTAACCCGTAGCCGGCCCTATCCATTAACGACTTGACGCCCTGCCATAGATGGCCCTTGGGTAGAGCCATCCTAAGGACGGTCAAGCACTCGGCCTCCTAAGCCCGTGACACCCTAAGTAGCTTGCCAGGGGGTAAATAAAGGCGACGAAAAAGAGAGGAGTTAAGCTTTCTCAGCCAGCTTGCCTATCATCCTACACTTTTCGGCCACCTTAAGCTTAGGGTAGGCCTTGGGCACGAGGACCTCGTCGCACATCACTATGGACCTAACCTTGCCCTCGAATAGGCTATAGTCTACGTCGTCCTCGAAGACCAGCCTCCTAATCCCTTTAAACACCACGGGCTTATCTATAGCCTCTAAGTCCGCTTTCTTCACAACGAGCTCCCCGACGCCGCTTACCACGTGTTCAGCGCCTGCAACCTCCTTAACCCCCTCGATAAGCTCCCTCCCCGCATGGGCAGCTTTAGTCAACGCGGTGGCGGCGGCCATGGTTTGGGTTAAGAGGAGCCTTAAAGCCTCGTTTATCATCTCACCTGCGCTCTTCCCCAGCTCTTTAGCCAGCGCTAAGGCCTTAGCGTATAGCTCTCTGTCCACGCCCCTAATAGTAACCGTCTTCTCTTTCTCCCCGCTCAAACAGGTCACCATGTCTTACATGTATGACAAGTAATATAAGTCTTACGCACCTAGGCAACCTTTTTAATTAATCCCTCTCAGGGTAACCTGAGGAGACCTTGGACGCCGTACTAGTGTTGGATTTCGGAGGCCAGTACGCACACTTAATCGCTAGGCGCATCAGGGAGCTGAAGGTGTATAGCGAGATAGCGCCGCCAGACCTTACTCTCGAGGAGTTTAATGAGCTGGGGCGTAGGTTTAAGGTTAAAGGCATCGTGCTCTCAGGGGGGCCCTCGAGCGTTTACGACTCAGGCTCCCCTAAATGCCAGCCCTTCATCTTCGACCTCGGCCTCCCAGTGCTCGGCATCTGCTACGGCCACCAGTTAATGGCCTACATGCTGGGGGGTAAAGTGGTTAAGCTTGATAAGGCCGAGTACGGCATAGCCACAGCTTTCATTGATAGGCCTTTAGGCCCCTTGAAGGGCCTAGGTCCCGTGGAGAAGGTCTGGATGAGCCACCGCGACTCGGTCGTTGAGCTGCCTCCAGGCTTTGAGGTCCTTGCCCACACTGAGTACTGCCCCATAGCGGCTATGGGGGACGCTTCTAGGGGCCTCTACGGCCTACAGTGGCACCCTGAGGTGGTGCATACTGAGCGTGGGCTTGACATGCTCAGGAACTTTGTCTTCGAGGTCTGTGGATGCCGGCCTGAGTGGACTATGGAGGACTTCGTGGATAAGGCCATAGAGGAGATTAGGGCGGCTGTGGGCGAGTCCAAGGCTGTGTTGGCGCTCAGCGGCGGCGTAGACTCAAGCACCACCGCCGCCTTAGCAGCTAGGGCGCTAGGGGACCGCTTCACCGCGGTGTTCGTAGACCATGGCTTTATGAGGGAGGGCGAGCCCGAGTTCATAGTTGAGACCTTTAGGAAGTTGGGCGTCAAGCTAGTGGCCGTAGACGCCAAGGAGAGGTTCTTTAAGGCCTTAAAGGGCGTCGTGGACCCGGAGGAGAAGCGTAGAGTGATAGGTGAGCTTTTCATCAAGGTGTTTGAGGAGGAGGCTAGGAAGCTGGGCGCCGAGTACTTAATTCAGGGTACGATATATCCAGACCGCATAGAGTCCGGTTTTAGGAGGCACAGCGAGAAGATTAAGACGCACCATAACGTGGCTGGGCTCCCGTCCAAGATGGAGTTTAAGGGGATAGTGGAGCCCCTAAGAGACCTGTACAAGGACGAGGTTAGGAAGGTAGCTAAGCGCCTAGGCCTACCTGATGAGATAGTGTATCGCCAGCCCTTCCCGGGGCCAGGGCTAGCCGTGAGGGTGGTGGGCGAGGTGACCCCGAAGAAGGTGGAGATCGTTAGGAGGGCCGATAAGATCGTGAGGGAGGAGGTGGAGAAGGCAGGGCTGGCTAGGTCGCTATGGCAGTACTTCGCTGTGTTGACGGACACTAAGAGCACGGGGGTTAAGGGCGACGCGAGGGCTTACGGCTACACGGTGGCTATAAGGGCCGTGGAGAGCCGAGAGGCCATGACGGCGAGCTTCGCTAAGCTACCCTACGACCTCCTCGAGCGGATCTCCACTAGGATAACCAACGAGATTCCCGAGGTCACCAGGGTGGTCTACGACGTCACTAATAAGCCGCCCGCCACCATTGAGTGGGAGTAGGCTTGAAGAGAAGGTTGACTGAGAGCGCCCGCCTAAAATCCATGTATAGGCGCGCCCTCGAGGTCATCGACAGGTGTAGGCGTGGGTATGGCTTCTCGGCCAGCGCCCATAACTATAGGGGGCAGCTATGGCTAAGAGACCTATACTATAGCCTACCTAGCTTAATAGCGCTGGGTCGCATCGAGGAGGTGTTAAGCCAAGTCCAGCTGACCTTAGGGATGGTCAAGGATGACGGTGGAGTGCCAGACTACGTTGCCCTGCAGTTCACGGATAGCCTAGGCGCTAGACATCTAGTGGGCTTCCTCCTTGACCACCCATATAGGCCGTGGGTAGCTGATACCCCCCTCCTGCTGCTCATAGCTTTAAGGGGGGCCTTAAGGCCTAGGCTACCTAGCTTATCGCTAAGCAGGCTAAGGCTAGTTGAGGAGAGGGTTGATAGGCTTCGTAACCCCTACACTGGGCTGATTAAGGGGTCTGACTATAAGGATAGCCTTCTCTTCGACCGCTACCTCCTCTCTAACCAGGTCGACCTATACGTGGCGTTGAAGCTAAGTGGAAGGGTAAGCGAGGCTGAAAGGGTAAGGCAGGCCATAGAGGAGCTTTACTGGGATGAAAAGCTGGGCTACTACCGCGATACTCCTCAAGGCTCTAGGTTCGACGTCCTAGCTCACGTTAAGCTGATTGACTGCGGCGTCGTTAATGGGCGTAGGGCTGAGCTCGTGGCTAAATCTATCGTTAAGGCCTCGACCCCTCACGGTATAGTTAACCTCTACCCTCCCTATGCAGCCGTTGAGGTTAAGGGTAGCTGGGCTGCCTGCCAAGAAACGTTTAAGGTTAACTGGAGGTTAAGAATCCTCTTTTCGTATGGGGTGTGGAGGAACGCTAGGGGTGGCTATCAAAACGGTACTATATGGCCCTTCGTCCATAACTTAGCCGTCAAGGCTCTGCTCCACCTAGGATATGAAAGGGAGGCCCTTGAAAACTTCGTTAAGCTTAGAGGCTTCCATGAATACTACGACCCCTACACCGGTAAGGGTATGGGCAGCGGCGAGCAGCTATGGAGCGCTGCTACCTGGGTAGACGCGTACGAAAGCTTAGTGGACGCTGGGCTTCTTTGACCTACCGAGCTCAGCGGCCGTTGATAGAGCTAGCACAGCTAAGCCTATAAGGGCCCATATCGACGACGCAGTTAAGCTCCTTATAGCCTCGTCCTCCCCAGATACCTTCACCGTGGAGTAGGTTAAGGGCTTACCGTTGACCATTAAGGTGAAGAGGTAGGTTCCAGGCTTAAGCCCTTTAGCCACGTAGGTATGGCGTTCGTAGGTCACCACGGGCATAGTGACCCCGGTCCATCGCTCAACGTGGACGTCGACCTGTAGCCTCGACCTCTCTCTCCTCAGCCTTCCCCAATCTACCTTGAAGCCTGAGCTCGGGAAGGTTATCTTCACCTCGATCCTCGCCTCAGCGTCCACCACCTTAACATCTACCTTTACCCACCCAAGCGGCGGAGTATACGGCTCCCATTGCCCTTCGAGGAAGTCTAACTCTAAGTCCCCGCTTAGACCGTCCACGTCGCCGGCGTAAATCAGGAGCTCTAGGTAAGCCCTACGGCCTACTACGTCAACCAGCTCCTCTACGCCTAGCTTCTCCACGTCCACTTCGCCCACGTATAGAGGCGCAAAGCCTTGTTTAAGGGCCTCAGCTATACCTAGCCTCCTAGGGGTTAGGAAGGCCACCACTATGAACGTCTCGCCTTTAGCTAGCTTTGAGACCTCAAGCGGGTAGTAGGCGTACTTCGAGCTAAACCTGTACATTAACGGCTTGACGTCGCCTTCACCTGCCAGGGTAACTACGTCCACTGCAAGGTAGCGGTAGCCTCTATCCACGTAGCCCTGTATAGTAGCCTCTACGTTGCTCAGCCACGCTGGGACCTTTAAGCCTTGCTTAGACGTGTAGCTCTTTATCCATGAGACTACGTCAGCTCCGCTCTCCACCCTAAGCACCCATAGGTCATGGGGGCCCAATACTCTATGGAATACCTCCTCGACCCCTCTCTCCACGAGGACCCCCTTCCTAGTCTTCATAAGCTTGACCAAAACCTCGAAGACCTCCCTGCCTACAGCGTCGACCACGGGCTTTGAGGGTAGGGGAAGCAGCTCTAAGACCTTAACCTCCTTTAAGCCTGAGCTAAGCCTCGTGGTTAGGATGAGCACCTCCTCACTGCCGTTCCACGCCACTATAGCTAATTGCCTAGCCTCAATTATCCAAGTGTCCTCGAGGGGTATAGCTCCTCTATCAGCTAGACAGGTCTGGACCATTAAGATACACGCGAGGAGCATGATGGACATAGCTGAGCGCTTCACCTAAAACCCCCTTAAGTAGGGGCTTTTCAGCTCAAATAAAGCTAATCCTTAGAACATTTTACCTAAGACAAGGTCTCCTTCAACCTAGCTTTCAGGGACTTGATGCCCCTCTTTTTCTTTAAACAGCGCTTGGTGGACAAGCTTAGCTGTCCAGACAACTGTTTAGCAATAAAAAGCCTTATATTTCACAGTTTTCACCTGCCAAAGGGTTAAGGCTGAACAGTGTAGGAGGTAGATGGATGCCCTACGTGGTGACTGAGAGAGGCTGTGAACCATTTAAGATGACCCCTGAGCAGGTAATCGAGGAGGTTAAGAGGTTAAACGTACGCTTCATAGACTTACAGTTCACCGACCTTCCAGGTAGGCTCCAACATACAACTATAACCGCCAGGGAGCTTAAGCTCGACTCCTTCGAGCTTGGCATACCTAAGCTCGACGGGTCGTCTATTAAGGGCTTCGCGGAGATCCACAAGTCTGACATGGTGTTAATGCCCGACCCCTCCACCTTCGCCTTAATCCCCTGGATGCCCGATCAACATCGTACCGCTAGGCTAATATGCGACGTTTACTGGGGCTTTGGTGAAGGTAGGCTTTCAAGGGACCCACGCTACATAGCTCAGCGGGCTGAGCAGGTTTTAAAGGATGAGCTGGGCGAAGACGTAATCTCATATTGGGGGCCTGAACCTGAGTTCTTCATCTTCGATAAGGTCTACTTGGACGTAACGACCCCCTTCAAGGGCCAAAGCTACCAGATAGAGTCTAGAGAAGCGGCCTGGGCAAATATGGGCTCCTATTACCCCATCAGGTTTAAAGAGGGCTATTACCCCGCTCCTCCTCACGATACGCTAGCCGAGCTTAGAAGTGAATGCGTTAGGATCCTTGAGGACTACTTCCATGTACCCTGCCTCGTACACCACCATGAAGTAGCCACCGCTGGTCAAGGGGAGATAAGCGTAAAGCACGACTTACTAACCAATGCAGCTGACGCCTTAGTGACCCTTAAGTTCGTGGTTAAGAACGTGGCACGTATGATGGGCATGATAGCCACCTTCATGCCCAAGCCTATCTTCGGCGACAATGCCTCCGGCATGCATGTCAACGTAAGCGTATGGCGCGGCGGACAAAACCTGTTCTATGACCCAGAGGACCCCTACTCAGAGCTAAGCCAGCTAGGCAGGTACTTCGGTGGGGGGCTCTTAGACCACGCTAAGTCCCTAGCGGCCATAGTAGCCCCGACTACCAACAGTTATAAACGCCTCGTACCCGGCTATGAAGCCCCCGTGTATATTGCCTGGAGCCGCCGTAACCGGTCAGCCTGCCTTAGGGTGCCAGTATACCATAAAGGGCCTAAGGCAGCCGCCGCCACTAAGCGTTTGGAGTTTAGGCCTCCCGACCCCTCATGTAACCCCTACCTATGCTTTGCAGCCATACTCGCCGCGGGCCTAGACGGAATCAAGAAGAAGAAGGACATGGGCGACCCTGTGGATGAGAACATATACCTGTTGACCCCTGAGAAGCGGCGCGAGTTAGGCATTGAAGAGCTACCTGGAAGCTTAAAAGAGGCTGTTGAGTGCCTCGAAAGCGACCACGAATACCTTAAGCCCATCTTCAGCCAGGATGCAATAGACAAAATCATCGAGAACGCCAAGAAGGAATACACGGAGGTATCGATAAGGCCTCATCCCTACGAGTTCTACCTCTACTTCGACATTTAAAACTCCCAAGATTATTTTTATTCCTCGTTTCATGCACCCGTCGATGGTTAGGCCTAGGACTTCCCATGACTTACTCAAGAACTCGAAGACTTAGTATGACCTGCGCTGCCACTTAATGGTCGAGCAGCCCGCCTGGTCCTCCTTTAATACTTGATTTGCAGGCCCTGATCTACGTACCGTTGGCTAAATTTTGGGGCGCTTTAAGCAAACCTTTTATAAGATTTGCTGTAGCTACTTGCGTGAGTTACATGGTTTAAGGACGTGGAGAATGTGAGTAAAAGGCTCGCTTTACTGCTTGTTGTAGCTCTCTTTGCTTCATCTACCTTATTGCCTGCCATGGCCCAATCGCCCGGAGAGAATGGTGACTTCGTGGCGGTGTCCATAGAGCCGG
>Ga0180302_10000781_pt1 | contig 14615 bp, 15 predicted proteins | sample GuaBasSediGuay17_FD_121794 | JGI IMG/M metagenome (GOLD analysis project Ga0180302, IMG submission 121794) | Subseafloor sediment microbial communities from Guaymas Basin, Gulf of California, Mexico - Guay17, Core 4571-4, 12-15 cm | ecosystem: Environmental > Aquatic > Marine > Hydrothermal... | reverse complement strand
TCTTTTGACTTAAAATTTTAACAATTTTTTTAGCTGAGTTTCCTCTACCAAAAACATTTCTTGGAGAAGATTTGGGATCGAAATTTTCAACTGCTTTTTTAATTTTCTTTTTGTCCGTCCCTACCAAAATATTCCATCCTTCCCTGACTGTCTCCACCCATTCGGTTCTTTCTCTTAAAGTAATACAAGGAACTTTAGCAAAGAATGCCTCCTTTTGAACTCCTCCACTATCAGTTAAAATTTTTTTTGCGTTTTTCTCAAGCCAAAGCATATCAATATAGCCTACAGGTTCAATCAGTATCAAATTTTTTTTAGCCTTTTTCCATAAACCATATTTTTTTAAATATTTTTCTGTTCTTGGATGACAGGGAAAAACTAAATTTTTGATCTCGCAAAGAGCTTCAACAATATTTTTTAGATTTTCTTTCTTGTCTGTATTTTCTGCCCGATGAATTGTAGCTAAAAAATAATTTTTTGAAGAAAGATTTAACTTTTCTAAAATTTTAGACTTTTTTTGAGCAATTTTTATTCCTTCAAGAAAGGCATCATACATTACATCTCCACTCAAATACACTCCTTTTCTTATCCCTTCCCTTTTTAAATTTTCAACCGCTGTTTTTGTAGGACAGAAGAGAAAAGTTGAGAGGTGATCGGTTAATTTTCTATTAATTTCTTCTGGCATCTCCCTATCAAAAGAGCGAAGTCCAGCTTCAATATGAGCAATTGGAATTTTAAGTTTAGCTGATACTAAAGCTCCAGCCAAAGTTGAATTTACATCACCCACTACAATAACAAGATTGGGTGGTCTTTTTAAAAAAAGAGCTTCAAGTCTTTCCATTATTTTTCCTGTCTGCCAGCCATGGGGACCAGAGCCAACTTCCAGATTAAAATCTGGTTTTGGAAGAGATAAATCTTTAAAAAAAATTTGAGACATTTCAAAGTCATAATGTTGACCCGTATGAACTATTTCAAATGAAAGTTTTTGGGCTTTCATTTCTCTTACAAGGGGTGCTATCTTAATGAAATTTGGCCGAGCCCCGACAACAATAGAAATTTTTTTCATATGTTTTCAAAAAAATTTTTTATCTCTTTAATTATTTTAATCTGATCTTTTCGAGAAAGCTCTGGATAAATAGGAAGGGATAGAACTTGCCGAGAAACTTTTTCGGCTTTTTTGAAATCCCCTCTTTTATAGGAAAGATAAGAAAAAGCAGGCTGAAGATGAAGAGGGAGAGGATAATAAATCATAGTTGGAATTCCTTTCTTGGCTAAAAAATTTTTCAATTTATTTCGGAGATTTGCCGGAACTTTAATAGTGTATTGATGAAAAACATGGTTTCTTTTTTCCTTTATGAAAGGAGGAGAAACTTTTTTTATTTTTGATAAATGGGCGCTATAAAAAATGGCTTTTTTCTCTCTTTGAAGGTTCCATTTCTCTACATATTTCAGTTTTACTCTTAAAATTGCAGCTTGAAGAGCATCGAGTCTTGAATTTGTACCCAAAATTAAATTTCTATATTTTTCTTTAAAAGAAGATCCATGATTTGAAAGAAGTTTTATTTTTTGGGCTAAAGATTTGCTGTTTGTAACTATCGCTCCTCCATCTCCCCATCCTCCAAGGTTTTTTGAAGGAAAAAATGAAAAACAACCAACATTACCAATCGTGCCCGCTTTTTTTATTTTCTTTCCAAAATAAATCTCAGCTCCTATTGCTTGGGCAGAATCTTCAATTACATATAGATTATACCTTTTGGCAATCTTCATTATTTCCTCCATATCTGCCATTTGACCAAAGAGATGAACTGGAATAATAGCTTTTGTTTTTTTAGTAATTTTTTTCTCAATTTCTTTGGGATCAATGTTAAATGTATTTTCATCAATATCTGCAAAAACGGGCTTTGCTCCAACATTAGCCACAGCTTCAGCTGTAGCAATAAAAGTAAAGGGGGTTGTAATCACTTCATCTCCTTTTCCAATTCCCAAAGCTTTAAGAGATAAAAAAAGAGCATCAGTGCCTGAATTAACTCCTACTGCATATTTTGCTCCACAAAAACGAGCTAATTCTTTTTCAAAATTTTCTACCTCCTCTCCTCCAATAAATCTTTGAGAGTTTGCTACTTTCTTTATAGCAGAATCTATTTCTTTTTTTATTTTTTTGTATTGGGCCTTAAGATCTAAAAACTCCATATTTTTTATTCTTCAATTAAAGTCACTTTTTTTCCTTTCTTTTTATATTTTCTTTTGCATTTTTTACAAATTGCTTTTCCTTTTTTAAAATTAAGTCTCTCTCCACATTCACACATCCAGCCAATAATTTTTGCTGGAACTCCTGCAACAATAGCATAATCTGGAACATCTTTTGTAACCACTGCTCCAGCTCCTACAAATGCCCATTTTCCAATCGTATTTCCACAAACAATTGTAGCATTTGCTCCAATTGTAGCCCCCTCTTTTACTAATGTCTCTTTCCACTCCTCTTCAGGCTTTGGATACTTTGCTCGTGGAGTGAGGTCATTTGTAAAAACAGCTGAAGGTCCCACAAACACATAATCTTCAAGAGTTACTTTTGTCCAAACATCAGTATTAGATTGAATTTTCACATTATTGCCAATTTTTACATTTTTTCCAATAAGACAATTATGGCCAATTGTACAATTTTTGCCAATCTCTGCCCCTTCTAGTACCTGACTTCCATGCCAAATTTTTGTTCCCTCTCCTATTTTTGCTTTCTTTGAAATTTCAGCAGTTTTGTGAGCCCAATATTTTTTTCTCTTCATAATTTTTTTATTTCAATAAATTTACCATCTTTATCTATAGATTTTTGACAAGCATCAAGCACTAAAAGAACATTCAAAGCCTCTTTTCCATCGGTCTTTGGTCTTTTTCTATTTTTAACACAAAAAATAAAATGTTTTGCCTCCTCTGCCAATGGTTCTTTTTGGGGAATTTTTATCACTCTTCCATCTCCTTTAAGGGCGGTGGGAACTTTGTTTTTTTCCCATTTCACTTTATGATGATATAAAATTAATTTTTTGTCACTTTGATCATCAAAAACAGCCATTGCTTTGGAACCTACAATTGAAAGCTTTTGCTCTTTAAATGGATTTAACCAAGAAACAAAAATATGACCGGCTTTTTTTCCTCCAAATTCAAGAAAGCTTAAGGTGATATCTGGAATATTTTTTTGTAGATAGGATTTCCCAATCGCCATCACTCTTTTTGGGATACCCAAAAAATCTATCATAATTGAAATATCATGAGGAGCAAAGGACCAAAGTACATTTTCTTCTTTTCTCAACTTTCCAAAATTAAGTCTATTTGAAAAAATGTATCTAATTTCTCCTAATTTTCCTTTTTTTATCATTTCTTTTAATTTAACTATAGCTGGATGATACAAAAGAAGATGTCCAACCATTAAAATGAGCTTTTTCTTCTCCGAAATTTCAACTAATTTTTTTCCTTCCTTTAGCGTTAAAGCTAAAGGTTTTTCTACAAAAACATCCTTTTCTGCTAAAAGAGCTTCTTTGGCTAGTTTAAAGTGAGTAACAGCTGGTGTAGCAATTACTACTGCTTTTATTTCTTTATCAGCTAAAACAGAAGAAAAGTTGGTAGTAGTCTCAAGAGAAGGATACAATTTTTTTATTTCTTTTAATCTTTTTTTGTCAATATCACAAACTGTTTTTAAAACATTGAGATCATAAAAAACTCGAACTAAATTTTTTCCCCAATATCCTGTCCCTATCACTGCTACTTTCATATTTTTTAAAGCCAAATTACATTTTTATGTTTTCTCGACTTTATAGCATTTCTTGTATCTACAACAAGATTTGCTTTTTTTGCTAAAGATTCATAATCAAATCCCGAATGATCAGTCAAAATTAAAACACAATCATATTTTTTAAGAATTTGGGGCTTGTAATCAATTGAAAACAACTTAATTGGTTTTTTAAGGCGGTGGTTTTTTACTTCAAATTCTTTAACAAAGGGGTCAAAATATTCAATTTTTGCTCCTTTTCGCTTTAGATCCCAAATAATGTCATGAGCAGCTGACTCTCTTGTGTCGGGGACATCTTTTTTATAAGCTACTCCCCAAATTAATATTTTTGAATTTTTTATGCTTTTTCCCAATCTATTTAGAGCAAAATTTACTCTTGTTACTACAAAATGAGGCATCATCTCGTTTATTTCTCCTGCCAGCTCAATAAATCTTGTCCAGAAATTATATTCCTTTGCCTTCCAAGAAAGATAAAAAGGATCTAAAGGAATACAGTGACCTCCAATTTTAGGAGAAGGATAAAAAGGTTGAAAACCATAAGGTTTTGTCTTTGCTGCCTCAATAACTTCCCAAATATCAATCCCCATTTTTCCGCAAAGAAGCGCCAGTTCATTTACAGCTGAAATATTAATTAGACGATAAGTATTCTCAAGAAGTTTTGTCATTTCTGCTACTTTTGGAGAAGAAACAGGATATACTTTTTCAATAAATTGCTGATAAAAAAGAGAAGCTATTTTTGTGCATTTTTTTGTCACCCCTCCTACGACTTTTGGAATTTGTGAAAGAGGAATGCTGCTTCCAGGATCAATTCTTTCGGGAGCAAAGGCAAGATAAAAATCTTTCCCTACCTTCAATCCTTTTTTTTCCAGAATAGGCAAAATCACTTCTTCTGTAGTTCCAGGAAAACTTGTACTTTCAAGAACAATAAGCATTTCTTTTTTTAATCTTTTTTGGATTTCAAAAGTTGCGCTTTTAATGTAGGAAAGATCGGGAACCTTATGTTTGTCAAGAGGAGTGGGAACACAAATTGTAACAATGTCGCTATCTTTGAGAACTTTAAAACTTGATACAGGAAAGAATTTTTTATTTAATACTTTTTTTAAATCTTCAGTCTTAACATCCCCAATATAAGATTTTCTTTTCTTTAAAAGATTAATTTTATTTTTATCTATATCTATCCCATAAACAAAAAATCCCCTTTTTGAAATTTCAATTGCATGGGGGAGACCAACATAACCAAGGCCCAAAATAGCAATTTTTGCTTTTTTTTGTAAAATCAGCTTTTCAAGTTTCATAATCAAAAAGGAAAGAAAAATTAAGCCTGAAGAGTTTTAATAATTGACTTCACAAACTCAATTCCTTTTCTTCCTAAGGCTTCGGCTTCTCCTTTCGTTTTAGCTTCAGCAAACACTCTAAATTCAGGAGCATTACTTGAAGGACGGAAAAGAATCCAAGAAGTATCTTTTACCCAAATCTTTATTCCATCAATCTCTTCGATCTTTTTTCCTTTAAATTTTTCTTTAGCTTTCTTTAAAATGATTTGATTAAACTCTGAAGGACAATCAACTTTAGTTCGATAAAGAAAAAACCTAGGAAACTCATTTACAAGTTGACTTAACTTTTTACCCGTCTTTTTCAAAATATTAAGCATTTTTATTGCAGTCGAACCTCCGTCTCTACTCAACATAATTTCCCTTGAAATCCCTCCTCCATTAGCTTCAAAACCAAAATTAACTTTATATTTCTCCATCGCTTCTACCACATAAGGTGAACCCACCTTTGTTCGAATTACTTTTTTGCCAATATATTCGACAACTTGGGAAGCATTTATTGGAACCACAACTTTATCTCCTGGAGAATATTTTGCAATTATGCTTCCGCTATAATCTCCTGGGATAAAATTTCCTTTCTCGTCTACAAAAACAACTCTGTCTCCATCTCCATCAAAAGCAATTCCAAAATCAGCTTTTCTTTTTTTCACTTCTTTTTGAAGCATCGAGACCGCATCCTCAGTCTCTGTATCTCGAGCAATAAAAGATTTTGAAGAAGGCTTATCATTGATTAGATAAGTTTTAATTTTTAATTTTTTAAAAAGAGTTGGCATTATTTTTGCCTGGCATCCATTACCAAGATCAAGAACTACTTTCCATTCTGGATAAGGAAGATTTGCCAGTGCTAAAAGCATTTCAAGGTAAAGTCTTTTGGCTTTAGTTTCTTTTGGTAAAGGTTTAAATCCAGGGAATTTTACTTTTTCTTTTTCCTTTTCATAAATTTCTTCAATCTCTCTTTCGTGTTTTTTTAATATTTCTTTCTTTTGAAAGAAAAATTTAAGCCCATTATGGTCCTCTCTGATATGACTTCCCGTAATCATAACTGATCCTCCAAGAGTTTTATCTTTAATTAATATCCAATTCATGGCAGGAACCGGAACTATTCCTTCATCAATGACTTTTATCTTCTCATATAAAAGTCCCCTCGCAAAAGCTTTCTTAATTCTTTGACTTGAAGACCTAGGATCCATTCCCAAAGCTACTTTCTTTTTAGCTCTATGTCTTTTTAAGAACTTAGCAAAAACTCTTCCAATATCAAAGCAAAATTGAGACTTTAAAAAAGTTTTTGCCTCACCTCTTATTCCACTTGTTCCAAAAAGTTTGATTGGCATAATTTTTAAAAATTTTTTAATAATTTTTTAAGATACCTTTTCTAAAATTTTTTCTTTTTTGTCAATCCTCTCCCAAGTAAATTCTTTTTCTCTTCTACCAAAGTGTCCATAACAGGCAGTTTTTTTATAAATGGGTCTTAAAAGATCGAGCTCTCTTATTAACATCCCGGGGGACAAATCAAAAATTTGAGGAATAATTTGGGCTAATTTTTCTTCGGTTAACTTTGGAAATCTTTTTTTATTAATTGTATTAAAACAGTTTACATTTAAAGATAAAGGTTTTGTCCCTCCAATAACATAGGCAATCTGAATTTCACATTTTCTACAAATTCCCGAAGCGACAATGTTTTTGGCAATATATCTTGCCATATAGGCTCCCGATCTATCAACTTTTGTAGGATCTTTTCCTGAAAAACAGCCACCTCCAATATGCCCCATTCCTCCATATGTATCCACAATTGGCTTTCTACCTGTCATTCCACAATCTGCTACCGGGCCACCAATTACAAAACGTCCTGTGTTGTTTATATAATACTTTGTCTTCTTTGTTAAGTATTTCTTGCAAATAGGTTTTATCACTTCCTCCACTATTGCTTCTCTAATTTTTGATAAAGAAACTCCTGGATCATGCTGGGCAGCAATAACAACTGACTGCAAAGCTACTGGTCTTCCATTTTTATATTCGACTGTCACTTGAGTTTTTCCATCGGGTCTTAAAAATGGAAGAATTTTTCTCTTTCTGACAAAAGCCAATCTTTTTGCTAATTTATGGGCCAGCATTATAGGAAGGGGCATTAGTTCTGGAGTCTCATCAACTGCAAAACCTGTCATCATTCCTTGATCTCCAGCTCCTTGCTTTTTTGTAGCTGTTTTTCGAACCCCCCTGGCAATATCGGGTGATTGGGGATGAATAGCGTTTAGAACGGCTATTGTATGATAATCAAAACCGTATTCTGGCTTGTCATAACCTATTTCTTTTATCACTTTTCTCACAAGATTGTTTACATCCACCCAAGTCGTTGTTGTCACCTCTCCTCCTACAATTACATAACCCATTCCTACTGCAACTTCACAAGCTACTCTTCCATACTTATCATTTTTTAAAACTTCATCCAAAAAGGCATCTGAGATTTGATCACAAATTTTGTCTGGATGCCCTTCAGTTACAGATTCTGAGGTAAAAAGAAAATCTTTCATAGAAAATTTAATCTTTGAAAATTCATTTTAAGCAAAAAATTTCTCAAAGTCAATTATTTTTAAACTAAAACTTTAATTAAAAGAAAAGCTAAAAGAGAAAAAACAAAAAGAAAAGGCAGGGCGGGAAGGGGTCTTTTTTTAAATCTCAAAAAAGTAAAAAAACACAAAAAAAGTCCAAAAAGAGAAAAAAGACTTACCAAAAGAAAGCCAAGAGCACCTTTTTCTTGGTAAAGAGAAGAAGATAGAAATAAAGGAAAAATTAAATCACCTGCTCCCAAGACAAAAAAATTTCTTTTTCCTTTTTCAAGGGAAAGCCCTGAAAGTTTTTTAAAGAAAAAAGAAAATTTCTGAGGAACAATTACTCCCAAAACTGCTCTTGATTCAATCATTGCCTCTGCTACTTTCACAAGATGGCGAGTAGCAAGAACTGAAATAAGATCATAGATGGAAAGAAGAAAAAACAAAGAAAGTACAAATTGAGAAGAGGTAGTTATTCCAAGAACTGCTCCCACCCCAGCTATGGCTGAGATTAAAAGAAAATTATGAAGCAGAAGATAAGGTTTTTTCAGCCAGAGAAATATTAAAGCTAAAGTTAAAAAAATGGCAAAAAAAGGAGAAATTCCGACTGCTTCCAAAAAAAGTTCAAATCCAAAAAAAATTGTTACAAAAAATAAAGCTTTAAAAAAATTTACTCTTTTGAAAGAAAACTTTGTCAAAAACCACAAAAAGACACTCAAAACAAAAACCGCAATTAAAAAAGTTAGAGGCGAAAATTCTTCCGCATCTATTTTTTTTACTCTTAGCTCTCCTTTTGAAATTTTTTGAGAAAGATTAAAACAAACAAAAAGACCAAAAAATTGAGCTAAAAGAAAAAAAGAAGCAAGAAAAAGAAATACTTTTTTAAAAGATATCTCCTTTTCAGTCATAAATAAGAAAAAGAATCATTTTTTCATTAAAAATTTAAAAAGAAAAAACAAAAAAGAAAGAAAAAGGCTCAAAAGCAAACATGTAGTCAAAGGGAAGTAAAAAATAAAACCATCTCTTTTTATTATTATGTCTCCAGGGAGTTTTCCCAAAAAATTAAATTTAGATAAAAAAAGGAAAATAACTCCCAAAAATAAAATTCCTCCTCCAATTAAAACTAAAATTTTCCCAATTTCAAGCAGAAAATTTGTCTGCATAATGGAATTATTTAATTGAAAGCTGGCAAAAAGCCTTTTCCATTCGCTTTAGAGCCATTTCTTTTTCTTTTTCTCTTATCTTGGCTTTTTTTATTCCTCTCTCCACTGCTTCTATTGTCTTATCATAAACATCAAGATCGACAGGATAGGGTACCCTATCTTTTCCTCCATGGGCAAATGAATAGCGGGCAGGATCTTTATATGAAGGTTTTGCTCCATAAATAAGTTCAGCTACCAAAGTTAAGGCTCTAATTGTTTTTGGACCCACCCCTTTTTCATTTAAAAGCTCAAGAAAAGTTTTGGGCTTTTTTTGGGTTAAAAGATAAAAAGTTTTTCTTATATAAGAGGTATCGAGACGCAAATCTTCTGGTTCTTTGGGAAAAACCTCATCCCCTGGAAGAAAAAGTTTTTTGGTCTTGCTTGAATCTAAAAGATAGCGAGAAAGAAGGGACAAATCTTTAACTAAAGCCTTAAAACTTCCTTGAACCATTTGAAGAGAAACTTCTCTTGCGTTTTGGCTCTTTTTTGCTGTTAAATTTAAAACTTTCTTGAATCTTTTTTGGCTCGCAATTCCTGTATGGGGCTCAACTATCATTTTTTCAGATAAAAAGATATTCTCTTTTGAAATATCAAGAGGACAAAACCAATGATATCTTCTAGCAGTCTGGGTTTGTGGGTTCATTCCTTGTTGAATAACCACCCACTTTCCTGAGCGAGAGAAAATGAAATTGTGATGATAAATTTGAAATCCATCTTGAATCAAGGAGGAATCAACTTTAGCTGTTATTTTTGAAGCAAAAACAAGATCGTCTCCAAAGGAAAATCCTCGAGAAAGAGAATAAGTTTTAATCTCCTCTGGAGTCTTTCTTGAAGTCTTCCCTTTACCTCCGCAAACATAAATTCCTATTTCATCTTGAATATCAAAAAGGGCTACTTTAATTGCTCCCAAGGTAGTAGTAGTTAAACCAGAACTATTCCAATCAAAACCCAAAACACACCCAAGAGATTGAAACCAGCAAGGATCTGCTATTCTTTTTAAAAACTCATCTTCTCCAAATTCTAAAACTATTGCTTCAATTATTCCTCGAGAAAGTCTCACCATCCTCTCAAAAAGCCATTTTGGACAACGGCCATAGTCTAAAGGAAATGTTGCAATTCCTGATCTAAACATAGTTATATTTTAGCAAAAATTTAATTAATATCGAATCTCAAAATCATCAAATTCTCCTTTTGGCTCTTCCCAAATTACCTCTACATTTTCTACTCTAGCTAAAATAGGACCCTTTTTTGCCCACTCTATCATTTTCATAATTTTTTCTTTCTCTCCTTCAAAAACAGCCTCCACTCTTCCATCGGGTAAATTTTTCACAAAACCCAAAAGCGAAAGTTTTTTTGCTTTTCTCCTTGTGTTTTCTCTAAAGAAAACTCCCTGCACCCTACCCGACACAAAAATATGGGCTCTCGCTATTTCTTTTTCTGCCATATTTTGTCTTTTTCTATTATATGAATTACTAAAAATCCTTCTCTTTTTAAAGCTTCGGCTACAAATCTTCGATGACATCTCCAAGGAAACTTCTCGGCACAAACAATAGCCACTTTCTCTTTTTGGCAAAGATTTTTTAATTTCTGAAAAGCTTTTTTGAACTCTTTTGTTTTCATATACTTTTCATATCCACCTCGATATCCTCCCAGTTTTTCAAAATGAAAATATTTTATTTTCTCTTTCTTTAAAGTCTTTTTTAAATTTTCTTTTTCAAACCAAGGAAATTTACTCTTGGGCCATCTTCGAATATCAGCCACCAAAGTAATTTTAAATTCTTTCAAAATTTGACAAAATTCTTCTATTTTCCTATTTGAAGTTCCAAGAGTAAAAACAACTGTTTTTTTCATCTTTAAAATGACTTTTCTCTTTTTAAAAGCTCAATCATTACCTCTGCTGGTACTTTAAGCTTTGCTCTTTCTTTGAGCTTTTTCTTTCCTTCTTTTTGTTTCTCAAGAAGTTTCATTTTTCTTGTCACATCTCCTCCATACAAAGGAGCAGTTACATCTCTTCTTCTCGCTTTAATTGTCTCTCTGGCAATTACTTTTCCTCCAATCATAGCCTGAAGAGGAACGGGAAAAAGCTGAGGAGGAAAAATTTCTTTTAAGATCTTTACTAATTTTTTCCCTTCTTTTTGAGCTTCCTCTCTATCAACAATTTTTGAAAGAGAAGGCTGTTTTTCTCCCAAAATCGCTATTTCAAGCTTAACTAAATCTGCTTTTTTCCACTCCTCAATTTCAAAATCAAACGAAGCAAAACCCTGCGAAATATTTTGAAGTCTTTCATAAAAACCTTTTATCATTTTTCGGAAAGGCATCGAGATAATTGCCTTCAATTTAACTCCTCCATCTTCAAGAAAAGAATTTCCCAAAACTTCACTTGTTTTAAATTCTGCTTTGAAAAAAGGTAAAATTGCCAAGAAATTGCTGAAATATTTTTGAGGTAAAATCACCTCTACTCTCACCCAAGGTTCTTTAATTTCTTCAATTAATTCGGGCGGAGGAAAATCTTCTGGTTCTGTAATTTCTACCTCTTCTCCTCTTTTTGTTTTAACTTTAAAACTTACATTTGGCCAAGCTACTATCAAAGAAAGATTGAAATCTTTTTTGAGTCTTTCAAGAAAAATCTCAAAGTGAAAAATCCCCAAAAACCCACAAAAAAATCCAGCTCCAAGATATTTTTTTCTTTGCTCTTTAAAAAAGAGAGCAGGATCTACCAAAGAAAGTTTGTTTATAGCTTTTTTAAGCTGATCGAAAGTGGAAGGAGGATGAGGAAAAACAGAAGAAAAAACTACTGGTTTTGGCTCTCTGTAACCTGGAAAAACAAAATCAATCTTTTCTTTATCTTCAAGCTTCATTACCGTCTCACCAACTTTTATTTTTCCCAGTTTTTTTATTCCAACTATAATATAACCTATCTGCCCAGAAGAAAGTTTTTCTTTCTCTTCAAAATGTGGCTTAAAAATTCCAACTTCTTTTACTTCTCCTTCCAAGTTCGCGTTTTTAAAATAAACCCTATCTCCTTTCTTTACCTCTCCCTCAAAAATTCTCAAAAAAAGAATATTTCCTTTATATTCATCAAAAGAAAGATCAAAAACCAAAGCTAAAAATAAGGCTCCTTTTTTTGTTTTTTGAGGAGGAGGGATTTTAGAGATTATATTTGAGAGCAAATTATCTATTCCTTTTCCTTCTTTAGCTGAAATCTCAAGAATTTCTTCAAATGAGAAGCCTCCTAATTTTTGAAGTTCTTTTTTGGTCTTTTCTATTTGAGCTTGAGGAAGATCAATTTTATTGACAGCGGGCAAAATAACAAGCCCTTCTTTTTTTGCTCTCTCAAAATTGCTTACTGTTTGAGCTTGAATACCTTTTGTAGCATCAACCAAAAGAATCGCTCCCTCAACCGCTTTCATTGCCCGAGAAACTTCATAAGAAAAATCAACATGTCCAGGAGTGTCAATTAAATTTAAAAGATATTCTTTCCCATCTTTTTCATAAAATAATGAAACTGGATGCATTTTTATAGTAACTCCATGCTCCCTCTCAAGAGCCATCTGATCAAGATACTGAGGAAAAAGCTTATCTTTTGGCAGGGCTTTGCAAACCTCCAAAAATCTATCAGCTAGGGTAGATTTCCCATGATCTATATGAGAGATGATAGTGAAATTTCGAATAAAAGAAAGCTTCATTTTTCTTTTTTCTTTCTTTTTGAGAAGAAAGAGTGTCTTTTTTGCATATAAATTTTTTTTTGACGAAGTTTCTCAAGATAGCTCCCCAAGAAATTATCCAGCTTTAAAATCAAAATTCGAGCCCGATGGATATTTTTTTCTCGCCAAAGATGACTTTTTTCCGAAGCTTTCTTTTTTAGCTTTAAAAAGCTTTTTTTTGTTTTAGAAAAAAGAGTCTTTGGAAAAACATTTTCTTTGGGTTGAAGCTCAACAAGATATGGAAATTTTCTTAAAATTAGAAAAATTAGCGAAAGAAAACAGAAAAGAAAGCCAAATTTAAAAAATGAAATAGCGTCCATAAGAAAAATTTATATTTCCATTCGCTTAAATTCTTTAATCTGAATGTTCTCTCCCAAAGTAGCAATGTTTTCTTCCAAAAGATCTTTTATTTTCTTTTTAGGATCTCTTATATATTCCTGCTGTAAAAGCTCTTTTATATCTTTTGGATCCATAGCAGCAACTTGCATCGCAAGCTCATGGCATAAATTTTTAAATCTTTCGTTTCTCGCTACAAAATCGGTCTCACAAAGAACTTTAACTAAGGCAGCTTTCTTTCCGTCTTGATGAATATAAATCCCAATTCTTCCTTCCTCTGTTTTTCTCTCTTTCTTTTTCTCGCTAATCTCTGCTCCTCTCTTTTTTAAAATTTCAAGAGCTTTTTCAAAATCTTCTCCACTCTCTTCAAGTGCTTTTTTGCATTCACTTATAGAAATCCCTGTCATTTCTCTTAATTTTTTTATTTTTTCAATAGAAATTTTCATAACTATTAATTAAAATTTTAATCCTTTAAGACTTTTTTAACTCGATCAAGAATATATTTCAATGCTGATAAAGCATCATCATTGGCTGGAATGGGATAAGTAAGCTGGCTTGGATCTCCATCTGTATCACAAATCCCAACTACTGGAATTTTTTTATAATTTGCCTCTTTTACTGCCAAAGCTTCCTTAGCTGCGTCGACAACAAAGACAATGTCTGGTAGTCTTTCAAGTCTTTTCAACCCTTCAAATCTTTTTTTAATTTTTTCAAGTTTTCTCATCATTCTTATTTTTTCTTTTTTGGGATACTTATCAAACTCTCCTTCCTCTGCTTTCTTTTCCATTTCTTTCAAGCTCTCTATCCTTTTTGAAATTACTTCAAAGTTAGTCAAAATTCCCCCAAGCCATTTTTCAACCACATAAGGCATTTCCAGCTCCTCTGCTAATTTCTTCACCATATCTTTAGCTGCCAGCTTTGTGCCAACAAAAAGAATTAAAAGCTTTCTTCCTTCTTTTTTGGCTTCCTCTTTTTTTTGTTTTAAAAATTCAAGAGCTGATTTTAAACATTCTCTAGTTTGCTTCAAATCAATAATACAAACATTATTTCTTTGCCCATATATAAAACGCTCCATCTTTGGATGTTTTCTTGCTTTTTTGTGTCCAAAATGAAGAGCTGCATCAAACATTTCCTCTATCTCTTTTCGCTCTTTCTCATCTAGCAAAGAAACATTGGTTTTTGTTTTGGTTTTGGGCATAGAATTTAGAATATATCAAAGAGACTTGAAAATGTCAAAGGATTTTGTTATCTTTAAGGAGAAATTATGAAAAAAGGAATTCATCCAACATATTATGAAGATGCTATTTGCCGATGTAGCTGTGGGGCTGTATTTCAAATTCCTTCAACCCAAAAAGAAATGCGGATTGAAATTTGCTCAAGATGCCATCCTTTCTATACTGGCAAAAAAAAGATTGTTGATACAGCAGGACAAGTAGAAAAATTCAAAAAGAGATTAGAAAAAATTAAAGAAAGACAAAAAATGAAAAAATCGAAAGAGAAATAAATTTTCTCTTGAATGAAAATTGAGGAAATAAAAAAAGAATACTCTAAGCTTTCAAAAGAGCTTGAAAAACTCAGTCTTGAAATGAAAAAAGGGCAAAAAAGCCCTGATTTTTCTCTTTTGGCAGAAAAATATAAAGAAAAATTAAAGCGTTTTTCAAAACTTCAAAAGATAATGGAGAAAATAAATGCCTTGGAAAAGATTGAAAAAGAAATAAAAG
>Ga0180302_10000778_pt1 | contig 14622 bp, 10 predicted proteins | sample GuaBasSediGuay17_FD_121794 | JGI IMG/M metagenome (GOLD analysis project Ga0180302, IMG submission 121794) | Subseafloor sediment microbial communities from Guaymas Basin, Gulf of California, Mexico - Guay17, Core 4571-4, 12-15 cm | ecosystem: Environmental > Aquatic > Marine > Hydrothermal... | reverse complement strand
TAGGACCTAGACCGGAGACCTTCGAGACCTGCACGTTCAACGAAATGGCGCTGGTGAACAACTTCGGGCAGGAGGTCGTACATGTGTCCCTCGCCGAGGTAATCGAGGGGGTTCAGAAGTTATCGGATGAAGACGAGGAGGTGAGGAAGACCGTTGAGGAGATCAAAAGGATTACTGAACATTCCGACGTGAGCGAGGATTCGTTGAAGAGAATCGCTAAGCTAGAGGTCGTACTCAGAAGATTGGCCAACGATAAGAACGTAAGCGTTATGGCCTTTAAATGCTGGCCGGAAATAGAGGAGATCTTGGGCATAGTGCCGTGCTTCGTTCTAGGCCGTCTAACCGATAGCGGACTAATAACCGCCTGCGAATCCGATGTATACGGTGCGCTAAGCATGTTGATCCAGTATCTCGCTTCCATGAAGTCCATCCCGCCCCACTTCATAGACTGGACAATAAAACATCAAAGCAAGGAGAACACGTTCCTGGCTTGGCATTGTGGGAACGCTCCCCCCTCTCTTGTAAAGGGAGGAGAGAGGATTAAACTGACCAAGCATATGTTGTGGGAAAAAGTGTTGGGAGGGGATAAATCGCAAGGAACTGGCGAGTTTCAGCTTAAGCCCGGTGTAGTTACCATATGCAGGCTTGCAGAGGAGGATGGGGGGTTTAAGATGTTAATAACTAAAGGGAGGATAGTCGAGAGCAGCGATAAATTGAGGGGTTCTTGGAGCTGGGTTGAAGTCCCTGACCTAGATCATCTTTATGAGACCCTAGTTAAGGAGGGCTTCACCCACCACGCTAGCCTAATACACGGGGATTATGTTGAAGTTCTCAAAAAGGCATGCAGGTTTTTAGGAATCGAGGTAATTGAGGTCTAAAATTCACTGCATCATTTTTTGAGGAATTTATAACCCCAATGCTCTAATGCGACCTTTAACTCGGGATGTTCCCTAGCGTAGTCCTCTAGAGTTACCCCTTTGAGGTACGCATCCATGGCCTGTCTCATGGCCTTAGCTCCGGCCCTCGTCCCCCACGGATGCCCGTGGATCCCCCCACCTGCGTTTAATTGGATATCGGGACAACCCAACGCCCTTAGGTTGGCGGGTACGAGAGCTGGATGGAGACCTCCTGAGGCAACGGGCAAGACCGTCTTCATATGATACCATTCAGATCTCAGGAAGTCATTTATCCCCCTAATGGCCCTAACGCCCCCCCACTCCTCAAGTAGCCCTAGGCCTTCCTCAGGTTTCTCCATCTTCCCGGCAGCCGTGCCTGTATGGAGCTGATCCCCTCCTGAGAGCCTAACTAACTTAGCTATCACCATCATGTGAATGCCGTGCCTCTTATTCCTGGTCATGGCTGCGTGCATGCATCTATGCACATGGATCGGGACCTTGATCGACGGATCCTCAGCTAGTGCCCTTAAAGCCGAGTACCCCGCTACTATAACGTCCAACATGATTGTATTGGCACCGTGTTGAATTGCCGTTTCTGCGTTCTTAAACAGGTGGTCGTAGTCAGAAGTCACATTCACGGCGTAAAGTATCTTTCTACCGGTCTCCTCTCTCACAAGGTCCAGCTTTTCCATAACGTGGGTGACCCTCTCCTCTATAGGGTTAAACCTTTGGTTAGTTAACGTCTCATCGTCCTTTATGAAGTCTACTCCGCCTAAAGCGGCCTCATAAGCTACCTCAGCCGTCTCTTTAGGGCCTAAACCTACCTTAGGTTTGATTATGGTACCAAGGTGGGGACGAGGGTTATCGGCAGTCCCAACTAACCTCCTTACTCCATTTATACCGAACTTCGGTCCCTTAAAAGCGGTGACGTATTCCTTCGGGAAACTAAGGTCTAATAACCTTACGTTGCGAAGCGAAGATAGCCCGAAGAGGTTACCGGCTACTATGCTTAAAAGATGCGAGAGGCCAGCTTCCAAATCTATGAGATCTAAAGGATATCCTATGTAGGCCACGCCACCTCCGTCTGATGACTTGATTAAGTACGCCTTAGCGGCGTATTTGAAGATGGGCTCCTTTAACGTCTTCACTTTAGTCCAGGTGCCGATGGACTCCTCGGAGGCTATCTCGATGGCAGCCGACTTTAGGTCGCCTCCTTCTCGAGGCTCTATGTAGTAAATCGCGATGATGTACTTGTCAGGGTCTATCTCCTCCGGGTCGGCGGCAAATACCTTGACCCACTTCTCCTCCTCGAACCATTTCCTGGCGACCATCGCCTTTTACCTCACAGTAATAATCCATTGTCCTCATATATTAATCAATGTACCGTAAATTCTACAGATCAGAGCTTAGCGCCGCGAGGGCAGCCTGCTTAGCATTTAAATAACTTTTATTAAAGCTATTTAAGTGGATGGGTTATGGAGGAGGCTAAGATAGGTTTGGGTTTCATAATGCCAGCTGAGGGGGCTATAGGGTCCCCTCCTGAATCCTTGAAGTGGTTCGAGCGTAAGAAGGATGAAGTGGTAAAGGCCTTAACCTCAGCCTACCCTCACTTGACCTTCCGTGTCCACGAAATAAGGAGTCCAGAAGACGTTTCCTCCTTTTTGAAGGAAGAAGCGGATAGCGTAGGTTACCTTCTCTTTGTGCTCAATTGCATAGCTGGGCTCGTGAGGCCCATATTATTTAGTGGAAAACCCGTCATAATGATAGCGGAAACCTATGGGGGATCGGGGGAATTCTTACTGGACTACCCAACGGCCATTAAGGAAGGAATGCCGGTAATAGGGATGATTGTCAGAGACGTGGCCGACAAGGCCGTAATAGAGAGGGTGAAGTTGCTTGAGGTGATCCATAAGTTAAGGAACTCCAAAATACTCTTCGTGGTGAGCTCGAGCGAGAAGGCATTATTGGAGATGGAATACCCCCTTAGCGTGGATCTCTATTCATATTTAAAAAGTGTACAGGCAGCCTTCGGCATAACGCCCATTTTACTTGACGCTAGAGAATTCGTCGAGAAGTATTATAAAAAGGTGAGCGATGCCGAAGCGAGGGTTATAGCCGAGAGGTGGATCAAGCGGGCAAAGGATAACTTAGAGGAGACTAGCGAGATAATTAAGTCCGCGAAACTTTACCTTGCTATGAAGAGGGCCGTCAAAGATCACCAAGTTAACGCCATAGCGCTGGATTGCATAGTTCTTTACAGGAGCGGGTTGTTAGATGCTTGGCCATGCCTAGGCTACATGGAGTTGTGGAATGACGGCGTGGTACCTGTATGTGAGGCTGACATAGCCTCCGCGGTGCTCCTACTAACCATGAAGTACTTAGCTGACAGACACGGCTTCATATCGGACCCTTCTCCGGACAACTTGAGAGGTGAGGTCATATATTATCACTGCTACGCGCCCTTATGCCCTTACGGTAGCTCGGGTAGGCCGCTACCTTATGTGATAACCCGCGCCCACCTAGGTGTTAAACGCGCCTCAATATATGTAGAGATGCCCGTCAACGAGACCGTAACGGCCGTTGGCCTCGCGATAGAGGAGAGGAAGTTGACTGTTCATACGGCTGAGGCCCTATCGAACGAGTTCTCAGAACATGCATGCGCCACGAAGCTCATCGGCAAGACCAACACAAAGGCCCTCATCAAGAACTGGGAGAGAAGGTCGGGTTGGCACAGGGTGGTAGTGTACGGCGATTGGAGGGAGCCGTTAAGGGAGCTGGCCTCCTTACTTAGGTTGAAATTCATAGAGGAGGATAAGGAGGCCTGATCTATGGTAAGGTTAAAAGTGCAACCCTTAAAGTTAAGGACCGCCTTCGACTACTGGGCGACTGAGGAGACCCTCCTAGCTAGGGACGCTTGGGTAAAGGGAGTAAAGAAGCCTAGGGACCTACTAAGAGGTAAGGAGCCACCGCCTAAAGACGTAAGCTTGAGGGCATTGGAGAGAGAGGGATTATTGGAGGTGCTCGAGCCCATAACGGTCAACAGCGTTGATGACCTCAAAGGGGTGCCGCCAGATGTCGATTTAATAGTGATCGGCGATAGCGAGGATTGGTTCGCTGATGATAAAATACTCCAAGGAATAGCCGAGTTAGGGAAGCCTATCATGGCTGAGTGGGATAGCTGGGGATACTCGATCCACGGCAGGATTTCGAAGTTCAGGCTAAGGAAATTCTCCAAAGTAAAGCGCTACTTTACGATGGGCGTGGACGACCTACTATGTACGATCAGGGCGTTATTAGGCTGGAAGATGGTCAGGTCTATGAGGATACTTTACATAGGAAGGATGCCCTCGCATAGCGTCTTCCCTGGCGATAGTGTGACCTTTCAATATATTAAGGATAAATTTGGTAGCGAGATAACCCAATTAAAGATGGAGGAGTTCATAAAGGCCGTCGAGGAAGTGGAGGTTGAGGAAGTAAAGGGGGTTGCTGAAAGGTTACGTAAAGAGTTCATCTTACTGGACGGAAGGGACACCAATCTAGAGAAATATGTCAAGATATATAGAGCGTTAAAGGACCTTCTAAGGATGTACCAGGCCAACGCCGTCACCATAGATTGCGCTGCGTTGCCGAGCATAGAATATGTACCCTGCCTCGCGTTCTCCTTATTGATAGATGAGGGGATACCCTGCGGTTGCGAGGCCGATCTGCCAGCTCTTTTCACTATGGCTATGTTAATGGGCGCTTCGAGCAGACCGGCGATGATGGGAAATCTAAACGAGAACGTCACACACATGGACATAGAGGACAATATTGTAGTACTTAATCACGACGTCGTCCCTACCGCCTTAGCTTGCCGAGAATGTAAGGTGAAGGTAAGGGACTTTCATGCCACAGGCAAAGGAGCTACACCTTATGCTGAGCTACAGACCGGCATGCCTGTGACCTTAGCAGGTATGCATTGGGACATGGATGAGGTATGGGCGAGCAAAGGGATCATCAGGTGGACTGAAGACACGATCCACTGCCGTATCTCTGTCGGCATAGAGGTGGATGACGCTAAGCGGCTTACCAAGGAGGCCTTCGGGCACCATGTAGTAATGGTCTACGGTGATTACGTTGATGAGACGAAGAGAATGGCTGATCTCTTCGAGTTAAAATGCTCTATACTATAAATAGCTCTGGATTCGTCCTTCGAAGCTCTACTCCAACGGTAGTCTAAGGGTAGGACTCGATATCCCCAATACTAGCACATAATGAGAGATATAAAACATCTAATACTATTTCCTCGTTTTCACTTTCACCTTTAAGGAAAAATGAAATCTCATAAATTCCATGATAAGGCTTATATATTATTTAAAACCGGTTATCTTCGGGGAAGGATTATGATATATGATAAAAGGCTAGTACCTCTGCTTTTCATCGCCATCTTGGCCTTCTCCTTAACGACCCTCTCCCTTTACGCGCAACCTAAGCCTGGCAAGGGTATGGTAATATATTGGATCGGCGGAGCTGAAGGCGATCCCTTCGACGCTAGGCTGGTCAAGGGAGCCACCGACGCCGCGAACCTATTAGGGATAACGCTAAGGTACGTCCACACTAACTGGGATCCCGAGAGGATGGTAGCCGAGTTCAAGAACGCGATCGCGGCGAAGCCGGATGGAATAGTGGTTATGGGCCACCCAGGTTATGGCGCCTTGGCCCCCCTCTTTGAGGAGGCTGCAAAGAAAGGGATCTTGGTGACTTTAGCTAACGTCGACATATCTAAATTAAGAGAGAAGTACTGGTTCTGCGGCTATGTAGGGCAGAACCTCTATAAGTCAGGTTACATACTAGCTAAGGAAGCCGTAAAGAGGTTCCACTTAAAGGCTGGAGACAGAGCCGTGATATTCTCCGGCAGCTGGGAGCAGCCCGCCCGTGCCCTAAGGGCTATAGGGGCTGAGGACGCCCTTAAGGAGGCCGGGCTAATTGTAGATAGGGTCTCCCATCCGCCCTCGGTCTACGGTAACCCCGCAGAGGGCGTACCTTACGTAGTGGGCTACTACACGGCCCACCCCGACGTGAAGTTGATGGTATTCGACGGCGGTGGAACCACGGCCGCTGCCGAGGATTACATAAAGGCGATAGGCAAGAAGCCTGGCGAGATAATAGTGATAGGCTTCGACTTAACGCCGGGTTCCGTTAAAGCCATTAAGGACGGATACCTGCAGTTAGTGATCGATCAACAACCCTACCTGCAGGGCTTCTTAACGGTGTTAAACCTCTTCCTGAGTAAGAAGTACGGCTTCGCAGGACTCTACATAGACACGGGCGGCGCTATAGTAGACGCCTCAAACGTAGGCGCCGTGGAGAAGCTGGTGAAGGCCGGTTACAGGTAAATTATTTATTTTCTTTATTTATATTTTCTAGGGAAACCTTGGGGAAGTAGGTGATATATGTTATGATTATGGAGAGTAAGTATCTAGTGGAGACCAGGAACCTTGTGAAAAGGTTCGGCGACGTGATAGCTTTAAGGAACGTCAACTTTAAGATAGGTTATAACGAGGTCGTCGGCCTAGTAGGGGACAACGGGGCCGGCAAGTCTACCTTGGTCAAGACCATAACTGGAACCTACGCCCCAGACAGCGGGGAGATCTACATTAAGGGCATGAAATTTAAGAGGCTCACGCCTCAAAAGGCCAGGGAGCTAGGGATCGAAATAGTGCATCAAGAGAGGACCATCGCCGAGAGCCAACCTATATGGAGGAACGTGTTCATGGGGAGGGAGATCACAGGCCCCTTGGGCTTCCTCCGCATAGAGGAGATGAAAAAGGCTACCATGAGGTTAATCAAGGAGATGGGGTTCAAAAGCGAGGTCATTTACCCTGAGAAGCTGGCCAGGACCCTTTCAGGGGGCTATAAACAGGGGGTTCAAATAGCTAGGGCGCTATACTTCAAGGCTGACCTCATAATTCTAGACGAGCCTACCATCCAACTTTCGCTCTCAGAGGTAAGTAGAGTCTTAGACTTCGTAAAAGACCTCAAAAATAGGGGGAAGTCGTGCATCTTCATAAGTCACAACATATATCACGTTTATCCCGTGGCTGACAGGTTCGTAATAATGGATAGAGGGAGGATAGTGGCGGAATTTAGGAAGCGTGACCTAAGCATCGGGGATCTCTCTAACATACTCGTGACTATCGCTAGGACCGGCGATATACCGGCAGAGTACAGGGAGATAAATATAGTATCTAGACCTCTGGAGGAGGTCAGCTAGAGCGATGGCGTCTTCTGTTCGTGACATATTATCTAAAGTCTGGCATAGGTACAGAATACAGACAGCGGTGTTCCTACTGTTCATCTCCTTGTGGTTCATATTCTTCGCTCTCAACCCCTTCGCCTTCACCAGAGCTTATACGTACACCTCGCTGATGTCCACGATGCCGTTCACCATAGTGCCGGCTTTGAGCCTTACTTACGTGGTGATATGCGCCGAAATAGACCTCTCCTTTCCGTCGGTAATGGCCTTGGCTTCTTGGATGCTCGCAGTTACCTGGAAGGACATGGGACCCACGCCGTTAGGGGTCTTGTTAGCCTTAGCTGCCGGAGCCGTGGCCGGGCTTTTCAACGGACTGCTAGTAACGAAGGCCAGGATTCCCTCGATCATAGCTACTTTAGGCACTCTCTTCTTCTGGAGGGGAGTGGTCATGGTGTGTAGCCAAGGCTACGGGATAGCGCTTTTCGAATACAAAGACACGCCCATTTATAACCTCTTCGTGGGCAGAGTCGCAGGCCTTGTTCCGGCCCAGATGATATGGACCGCCGCATTAGCTGTGATTCTTTGGGTCTTCTTAAATCTACACAAGTTCGGTGCCCACATATATTTCACGGGCGACAATAGAGTGGCCGCGAGGATGATGGGGATAAACACGGATAAAGTACTGATATGTGTGTTCATCATACATGGGCTAATCTCGGCCTTCGCCGGCATATTGGCTACCTTAGAGGTAGCGACGTTCTGGCCCTCATTAGGAGAGGCTTACCTAATGAAATCCATAGCCGCCGTAGTGGTAGGAGGAACTTCGATCTTCGGAGGTACAGGTACTATTTTTGGCACATTCTTTGGCGGCCTAATACTCGGCTTCATAGAGTTAGGACTGCTCGCCGCCGGAGTGGCCGGGTTCTGGATAAGGCTAGTTTATGGAGTGGTGATAACGGTAACGCTTATAGTGCAGGCCATCATCCGAGAAGCCGAAATAAAGAGGGAGATGAAGGAAATACTCTCCGAAGAGTTAAAAGAGGCCCCGAGAGGTCCTTGATGGGGTGGCCGTCTTTTGGATAAAGTCGATTCACGAAGCATCCTCCCTAGTGATCACCACCCTTTTAAAGTCTTTACTCCATATCTTCCCCTCCTCAAGGCATTTAGGGCATTGAAGGGGGGGAGGGGACTCGAAGTATATTTTATGCCACTTACAGTATCCCAGCCTAATGGATATTATCTCGCCACCCATGTACACTTTGTAGACCTCCGGCCCCCTACCTAACCTTGCCTCGAGCCTCTTTAACCTAGGATATTTATCTCCCTCAACCTCCCTGGGATAGGTGACCTTGGTGAGCAACTTTTCCGTCAACGTCTTCTTCACTAACCCCCTAATTATATAGCCCGTAACTGCTATGATCGCGGCTACTATAAGGGCACCTTTCCACAAGGTGGTTAATAGAGAGAAAAATAGTGAGAGAGAGGCCGTAACCAGGGTAACTATACGTCTGGGATGGCCCTTAAAATAATTACGTAACCACTTTATTAGTTCCACTAGTTTTGAGGGACAACATCTAAGCGCCTTAGACATTACCGATTGCCTTTCACTTAGTTGAGGGAGGCGATTATTCTACGTCTCTCCACGCCGGCTCCCACTCGTGCTCCTCTCTGAGGCCCCTGAAGGGCCCTCTGGACGACCTCTTGTTAAGCTCCTCTAGTACGCGCTCTAGTCTCTCTGCGATAATCCTCCTCTCTACGTCAGCCACCAATTGCCTCGTCCTCACTACCACGTCGGGGTTTACGCTAATGCTGTCTATGCCTACCTTCACTAAGAAGGCCGCGAACTCCGGGTAAACGCTGGGGGCCTGGCCGCATATGCTCACGGTCCTATACCCGTAGGGGGAATTATGGGCTACCTTTATTAGATGCGCGATGGCCCTCTTCACCGCGGGATCCCTTTCATCAAAATACCTCCTATCTATCTTCGGCAGTATAGCGGAATCCCTGTCGGTGCCCAACGTTAATTGGGTAAGGTCGTTCGAGCCTATACTAAAGCCATCAAAATACTTGCTGAACTCGTCCGCCATGAATATTACGCTCGGCACCTCAGCCATGGCCCAGACCTTAAAGTCCCTGCCGCTCTCTAGCCCCTCCTCGGCTAGGAGATCGACGAACTTCTCGGCCTCCCATAGGGTCCTCACGAAGGGTGCCATGACCCACACGTTAGTGAGTCCCATCTCCTCCCTAACCTTCTTTATAGCGGCTATCTCCAGCCTGAACGCCTTCTCGTACTGAGGGCTGATGTACCTCGAGACGCCTCTCCATCCTAACATGGGGTTATCCTCGTGTGGCTCGTACTTCTCTCCTCCCTTCAGCTGTCTATACTCATTGGTCTTAAAGTCGCTGAACCTCACAACCACCGGCCTAGGGTAGATCTCCCTCGCCACCAAAGCTATCCCTTCGGCCATCTTATCGATGAACTTGAACTCCTTGCCCGCCTCTATCAAGTAGAGGGGATGCTCGCCTATGTAGCTGGCTAATATGAACTCTACTCTCATCAGCCCTATACCGTCGAAGGGTAAGTCTTTGTAATCCTTTATCTTCTCGGGCACACCCAAGTTCATATATATCTTGGTACCCGTAGTCGGTCTGAAGATGACTTCTATGGGAGCGGCGGCCTTGGCCTCAGTCTTCACCTCTTCCTCCTTTATTATCTCGCTCACCTTGCCCTCATACACAACGCCGGTGTTAGCGTCCACAGTATAGTCCTTGCCAGCGCTTATCTTCTTGGTGGCCTCCCTGGTACCTACTATACATGGTATGCCGAGCTCTCTGCTCACTATAGCGGCGTGACAAGTCATGCCTCCCTCGTCAGTTATGATGGCAGAGGCCAACCTCATGTAGGGTACCCAGTCCGGGTTGGTCATCGTGGTCACTAATATGTCTCCCTTCTTCATGAGCTTGTGGGCGTCCTCTACGCTTAAGCATACCTTAGCGGTTCCGTATGCTATGCCTGGGCTAGCGGCCAATCCCTTTACTACGACCTTAGCCTCCTCCATGCTCACCTTGGCCTCTTCCGGCTTGGCCTTCTCAGCCTTGACGCTCCAAACAGTCTCAGGCCTAGCCTGCACTATAAATACGTTCTGAGGGAACGGCAGGTCACGATCTATGGCCCATTCTATATCCATGGGCCTACCGTAATGCTTTTCTATCAGGATCCCAAGCTCGGCGAGCTTCTTCACCTCCTCAGGCTTGAGGCAAGGTTGCTTCCTCCTCTCAGGTGGGACCTCAGCGTGCACAGTGCTGCCGGTCTCAGGGTCCCTTACGTACTCTACGGTCTTCTCCACTATCCTTTCCTCCACGATCTCTAAGGTGTTCTTGTCTACAACCCATTCGTCGGGTGTCACTGAGCCGCTGACTACGGCCTCTCCGAGCCCCCAGTTGCCCTCTATGACTATTTTACCCCTGTCCCCGGTCACCGGGTGCAGAGTGAACATGACGCCGGCCGCCTTGGCGTTAACCATCTTCTGCACGGCCACGCTGATGAGGACCTTCTCGTGTTTGAAGCCCTTCTGCTCCCTGTAAAAGATGGCCCTAGGGGTGAAGAGGCTGGACCAACACTTCCTTACCTTATCTATTACTTCGTCCTCCCCTATCACATTCAAATAGGTCTCCTGCTGCCCCGCGAAGCTCGCATCGGGGAGGTCCTCGGCTGTGGCGCTGGACCTCACGGCTACATATTCCCTCTCCTTTCCCACCCTCTGGCACAACTTCCTATAATTCTCCCTTATCTCCATCTCTATATCCTTGGGCATGGGGGTAGTCTCTATGAGCTTCCTTATCCTCTTGCTGGCCTCCTCATATAGCTCGGGCTTTGCCTTGTCTATGATGACCTCATTAATTACGCTATATATCTTATCCTTTATTCCGGTCTCCTCTATAAACCTCTTATAAGCATAAGCCGAGACCGCGAAGCCGGGAGGCACAGGTATTCCAGCCTTAATCATTTCGCCCAGGTTAGCGTTCTTGCCACCGACCAGCGGCACGTCCTCCTTATTCAGCTCCTCGAACCACAATATTATCTTAGTTTCCTTAGAGTCAGACATATCTCGCTCACCACTTACTCATGGCAGTAAATCGGAAACTATATTTAAGCGTTTCCTCATGACTTCTCGAGCTAAAAACACTACGCCTTCTAAAGGCGGTAATTAAAGTATAAAGTGGAAAGACAGGTCACAAGGATCTTGAAGTCCGCGCGAGTTAGGACAACCATCCCAAGCGACTAAATGGCGCTTGAGGCATGGCGGCGACGAGTATTTTATCTAAGAAACAAGTTTTTAACCGCATCCTCCCTTATTTTCGAGGGAAAATAGCTTACCTCTCGGCTATTACCTAAAAGCCGGACGAGGGAGGGAGCCATGCTTCGAAGGATAAAGATAGGTAAGGTAACGCCCAGATACGTGAAGACGTGGGCCGTAATCAACGCCTTAGCTGTGGTCGTGGGCATGGCGGGAGGTTTAGGGGCGATAGTCTTCAGGATGATGATCGGCGTAAATAAATTCATATTCTTCGAGAACCTCCTCAAGTCCCTACCTCACGTGGACATATACGGGCATAACATACTTTTAATTGCGATACCGGCGATAGGAGGACTAATAGTGGGACCTATAATCAACAGGGTGGCGCCCGAGACCAAAGGACACGGCGTACCTGAGGTCATGGAGGCGGTCTACCTAAGGGGAGGGGTGATAAGGAAGAGGATAGCGCTCATAAAGATTTTGGTCTCCTCGGTGACCATAGGCTCCGGAGGGAGCGCGGGGAGGGAGGGGCCCATAGCCCAGATAGGGGCCTCCATAGGATCCCTCATAGCTCAGATACTTAAGCTCCCCTCGAAGTATAAGAGGTTATTAGTTGTATGCGGCCTCTCCTCGGGGATCGCAGGGACCTTTAACGCCCCGCTAGGTGGAGCGCTATTCGGGTTGGAGATATTTTACAGGGGTATAGAGGCCTTCGACGCAGTGCCGGTCATCCTTGCATCAGTAGTTGGAACAGCCGTGGCTACCACCTATTTAGGACCTACGCCAGCCTTTAGCGTGAAGGGGCTCTCACTAACGTTCTCGGCAGCAGAACTACCTTTCTACTTCCTAGTAGGTGTAATATTCGGATTGATTGCCACCGCATGGGTAAAGTTCTTCTACTTTATGGAGGATCTCTTCGAGAGGATGAGGGTAAGGGATCATCTAAAGCCAGCCATAGGTGGTTTGATGGTAGGAGCCTTAGGGATGTTCTTCCCAACGTACGGGATAATGGGGGTAGGGTATGAGGGAATAAACGCCGTCTTGGCCGGCCACTTCCCTATAATTATCCTTCTCACCTTAGGGCTTTTTAAGCTAATTGCCACCTCCTTCACTATAGGTTCCGGGGGTAGTGGTGGCGTCTTCGCCCCGAGCTTATACATAGGTACCATGTTAGGCGGCGCCTTGGGCTACTCACTACACGCGCTCTTCCCTTGGCTGATAAAGGAGCCCTTGGCCTACTCCTTGGCAGGGATGGCCGCCCTCTTCTCAGGAGCCTCACAGGCCCCCTTAACTCTAATGATAATGATACCTGAGATGTGTGACAATTACTCGCTTCTCCCCTCCTTGATGATCGCGTGCATAACTAGTTTCTTCACGGCCCATGCCTTCCTCAAAGGCTCCTCAATATACACTTTAAAGCTAGAGAGGAGAGGGATTAACGTCAAGGTAGGGAGGCCTCTGGTGTTAGATAGCATATCAGTGGGGGAGGTCATGGAGAGAAGGGTGGTCGCGGTTAAGCCAGACATGCCACTCTCGGCCCTCGAGCTACTCGTCAACGAAACTAACCACACAGGCTTCCCTGTCCTCGAGGACAATAAGCTAATAGGTGTTATAACGATCAACGATGTCATCAAAGTGCCCAGCCAAATAAGGAGCAAGCTTAAGGTGAAGGACGTTCTTCCCAGGAGGAAGCTGGTGGTGGCTTACCCTGATGAGAGCCTAAGCATAGCCCTAGATAAGATGTACGAGGAAGGCGTCGATAGGCTACCTGTAGTGAGCAGGGAGAGGCCGGATAAATTAATAGGCATAATCTCGGAAAACGATATCATAACCGCCTATAGGAAGGCCGTCTTAGAGTTCTAGATGCGTTGAACCTTGTAATAAGGTTTTATAAGCCTAACGTTCCTTTATTTTCATGGTATGGGCGTTAAAGAAGAGCCTAATAAAGAGATATTGGATCCCTGGGGATCCTCACTCATCAAGGACTACGAGAGGTTGTTCACTCTCTTCGGAATCAGCCCCATAACGGACGAGCTCATCTCCTCTTTCCCAGCTACACATAGATTGCTGAGGCGTAAGGTGATAATAGGACATAGGGACCTAGAGAGGATATTGAGCGCCATAAAGGAGGGCAGGGAGTACGCGGTCATGTCAGGCATAAAGCCCAGCGGCGAGTTCCACCTGGGATCCAAGCTCACTGCTGAGGAGATGATATTCTTTCAAAGGCTCTCCCCGAGGGCGACGCTCTACTACTGTATAGCCGACGTGGAGGCGTATAACGATAACAGGCAGCCCTTACACGTTAGCGAGGAGATAGCGTTGAGTAACATCATGGATATGCTGGCGCTGGGCATGGACCCCAAACGGGTGTACGTGTATAGGCAGTCCGATGAGCTAAGAGTGCTTAGACTAGCTAGCCTGCTTTCGCGGGACGTGACCTACAGCACTATTAGGGCGATATACGGCGATAAGCCCTTCGGCCTATACATCTCGGCTTTAATACAGGTAGGGGACATCCTCCTGCCGCAACTGCCGGAATTCGGAGGGCCCAAACCTACCGTGGTCCCGGTCGGCATAGATCAGGATCCGCACATAAGGCTTACGAGAGACCTCGCCAAGAGGCACGAGAAGGACTTCGGCTTCATACTCCCCAGCGCCACCTACCACAGGCTTATAAGGGATCTGACCGGCAGGGAGAAAATGTCGAAGAGGAACCCCATGGGTATGTTCACGCTTACCGAGGACTTAAAGAGCATAAAGTACAAGATAATGAGCGCCTACACTGGCGGTAGGCCCACCGCGAGGGAGCAGAGGGAGTACGGTGGGGATCCCGATTCCTGCATGATCTATGAGCTACTAAGGGTGCATTTCGAGGAAGATGATAGCTTCCTCAAGGACCTTTATTATAGATGTAAAAGCGGCGAGATAATATGTGGGGAGTGCAAGCAAGTGGCCGTGGAGAGGGTCCTCAGATGGATCGAAGAACATCGCAAAAAGAGAGAGAAGATGAGGGGTTTAGCCGAGAAGCTCCTTAAAGAGCATCGCATCTGATGAAGAAGCTATTTTACGTGGACGAAAGCAGCGGAGTCCCCCTCGTAGGGCATGTGGCCTACGGCCTTATAGATAGGGGCACCAATTTGATACAGATTAGGCCCTCCTCGCTCTGCCCCCTCTCCTGCATTTTCTGTTCCAC
>Ga0180302_10000777_pt1 | contig 14624 bp, 11 predicted proteins | sample GuaBasSediGuay17_FD_121794 | JGI IMG/M metagenome (GOLD analysis project Ga0180302, IMG submission 121794) | Subseafloor sediment microbial communities from Guaymas Basin, Gulf of California, Mexico - Guay17, Core 4571-4, 12-15 cm | ecosystem: Environmental > Aquatic > Marine > Hydrothermal... | reverse complement strand
GTTTAAATAACATTAGAGACAAACCTCCTTACGAATTAAGTGGCGGTCAGCAGCAAAAAGTAGCCATAGCCGCAGTCATAGCGATGGGTCCTGAAATCATGGTACTCGATGAACCTACAGCGCACTTAGACCCACTAAGCTCCAAGGAAGTTCTTAACATGATCTTTAAGTTGAACCGGAAATTAGGAATAACAATCGTATTAGTAGAGCATAGACTGGATATGATAGCTAGCTGGGTGTCAAAAATGATCGTCATGAACAAGGGGAGGATAGTGCTTGAGGGTGCTCCTAGGGAGATTTTCAATAACAATTACTTAGAAGAGTTAGGAGTGAATACGCCAAAAATAGTTAAGGTATACAGTGGACTTAAGAGAAGAGGCATACTCTTAAACAGAGTTCCCTTAACTCCTCAAGAACTGGCTAATTGTGTAAGACTAAGAAAAGTGAGGTTAATTTACAATGCTAGCGATAGAAGTTAAGGGACTGTACTTCTATTACACGAAGGATGAGTATGTCTTAAAAGACATAACTCTAGAAATTGAGGAAGGTGAAAGTGTAGCCATAATGGGTAGCAATGGAGCTGGAAAGACAACACTGATAAAACACTTTAACGGTTTACTTAAACCAGTTAAAGGTTATGTTAAGGTCCTAGGAAGAGATACAAGAAAGCATACAGTTGCTGAACTTTCAAGACTTATAGGGATAGTATTTCAAAATCCAGATCATCAGTTATTTGCTGAGACTGTCGAGAAAGAAGTGGAATTTGCACTGAGAAACTTTAATTTCCCTGAAAGCGAGATCAAAAAGAGAACTGCTAAAATACTTAAGTATTTTGGTCTTGGAAAATACAGAGAGGTTTCGCCCTTTAATTTAAGTGAAGGAGAAAAGAAGAGATTAACAATAGCATCAGTGTTAGTATACGAGCCTGAAATCGTAGTACTTGATGAACCAACAATAGGTCAGGATGCCATTCAAAGAAAGAGAATAATAGAAGTACTAAAGGAATTGATTAAGAGTGGAAAGACGATAATCGCCGTAACTCATGATGTGGAGTTCGCTACAGAGCTCTTCAAGAGAGTTGTAGTTTTATCAAAAGGTCGCTTAATAGCAGATGGAGATATTAAAGATGTCTTGACTAATCGAGAAGTGCTGGAAGCAGCAAACTTATTACCTTCACAGGTGACTGAATGCGCATGGCTATTAAAAGACTTAGGCTTTCCTGAAAACATAATAACAGTTGAGGAGTTAGAAGAGCATATAATTAAAGTGATTTGAGGGTAATTCATGTCACATACAAGGATCGCTATACTTAGAGGCTTTGAGTTTAGAGAAAAGAATACCATAATTCACAGATTAGATCCAAGAGCTAAAGCCATTTACACCATAGTTATGTCTATCATAACTCTAATGTTTACAACTCCCCTTCCATTGTTAATAATCTTCTTAGCCTCTTTCATCGTCGTACTGCTAGCTAAAGTAGTTAAGGAGTGGGCTAGTACCATGAAATGTATTATAATACTTTCTCTGTTTATATTTGTAGTAAATTACCTTATGGCTCCTACAGACAAGTTAAATTATGCAATCTCCATGACTATGAGACTTATCACCCTAACTTCAGTATTTTCTATATTCTTCCTAACTACAAGTCCAGAAGACTTTTCATTAGCGCTACTCAAGCTAGGAGTGCCTTATGAATATACACTAATATTTACCATGGCACTGAGGTTCATTCCCACGTTAGCTAGAGACTTACAAATGATAATTGACGCTCAACGAAGCAGAGGACTAGAATTAGAGAAAGGAAACGTCATTCAGAGGGTTAAGAAGTTCTTGCCGATACTTGTACCACTAGTAGTATATGAAATCAAAAGAAGCTTTATGGTAGCTGAAGCTCTTGAAGCCAGAGCCTTTGGTGCTATTGAAACCAGAACGTACTTCTATGAAATAAAGATGAAACCACTAGATTGGATACTGTCCACATTACTGATAATGTTACTGACGTTGATAGTATTCTTATATCTGACAAATATGCTGCCTAAGTGATTGTTCTGGAAAATATCAATTTAGTTATTAAGTTAACTTATCACTATCACATACTGAGGACTAGATAAACATCTTTTTAAAGCTTCTAAGAGGTTACTCCCTCCCTCTCATCTTAAGGACTTCAATCCAGGGATTGTCTAATAAGTATGAAGGGATAGGTTGTTCAGTTTCTTCAACAAATGGCACGCTTTGACGTAGATTAAACTCTTTTACTTCACCTATACACTCCCTCAACAAGGCTACTTCATTACTGAGCTTATTAAGAGCATTTTTAAGTTCACTAACACTTTGATTGAGTTCTCTCAGCAAGGTACATAGCTCGTCAACGATAACTTTTATTGGTGAATTTATTCGATGGCTAGGAGCACTGAAGAGTTGTCCATACACAACATTTGCTAAAGCTCTTAGGAAGGCCTCCTCTATTGATTTATCCGTAGATTTAGAAGAAGCTTGTTCTTTCGGACTAGCTAAAGTATTGCTTCTTCTCCTCCTCTTTCTAACTTTAAGCATTTCTGCTTTCTCCTCAAAACCCAATTCTTTTAGGTTTTTCCTGTACTTATAAAGAGCTTTATACACCGTCCTTATCGAAACGTTAAGTTTATGTGCTATTTCCTTGGGTGTATGTCCATTAAGGTATTCCTCAACTATTCTCCGTTCTGTAGCTGTGAGACCAGCAAATTCATCTATCAAGTATAACACCTTCAAAGTATAAAAGTAATAAAGGCTTTTATCTCTTATCAAAACTAAAGGACGCCTAAATTTAATTTAGTTTCTACTTACTCTACAGCTTTATGAAATCTTCAGGTCTCGGTATCTCTAATTTGAGTCCTTTTCTCTTTCTTATCTTCATAATCAAGTCTTTTAACATAGACTCGGGTACAGGAGCCCACTTCTCAAATTGCGTGCTCCAGAATGCCTTGCCCATAGTGGAGCTTCTCATGGCATCGGCTAAGTCAAATGTTTCTGAAACTGGTATCTCACCCCTTATATGCATTAACATTCCGCTTTGCTCTATGCTGACTATTCTTCCTCTTCTCTTAGTCAGCACACTGAGTGCACCGCTTAAGTGCTCTTGAGGAACTTTGATGTCTATTCTTAGTATAGGTTCTAGTAGTGTAGGTCTAGCTGAGAGAAACGCAGCGAATATAGCGTTTTTAGTTGCAGGCATTATCTGTGCTGGACCCCTATGTGCTGGATCCTCGTGGATTATAGCATCATGTAGAATTACTTTAACTCCTCTAACCGGTTCCTGTGCCAATGGTCCCGCTTCAAAAGCCCATCTGAATCCCATAATTATTGTATCTCTTACCTCTCTCAAGTGCTGAACACCGCTAGTCATATTGACTAGTATGTTTAAGTTATCATCTATCGACCAGATTCCTCTGGCTTCATCACTCTCCCATCCAGCTTTCTCTCTGAGTATCTTAGCCCTCTCTCTCCAGTCCTGTCCATCATATATCACACCTCTTTGTAACAGCTCTAAGGTCTCTTCATTTAAGGGTTCCACACTAAAGTATAGTTTGTTATGCTTATTCGGGCTCTTACCTTCAAAGACATCGCTCTCTTCTTTTATTGTTTCTCTGTATCTAACTATTGGAGGACTAGTGATTACCTCTATATTGGACCTCTGTTTTAGTTGCCATAAGACAATCTCTAGATGCAAAGTACCCATGCCGCTTATTAAGTACTCTCCAGTTTCCTCATTTATAAAGACGTGCAGAGTTGGATCCTCTATGGCTAACTTTCTTAATATGTCAACTAACCTAGGTAAATCACTGCTCCTCTTAGGTTCTATAGCCATGGTAACTACAGGTTCACTTATGTAAAAGAGTCTCTCGAAAGGAGTCATGCTATCTTTATAATCCATTTCAACAACTGTCTCGCCTGCTCTAGCCTTTTCTAACCCTAATGTAGCCACTATGTTTCCAGCAGTAACTGCATCAGCGACCTCTCTATAAGGACCCATGTATAGACCTACTTGGAGTATACGTCCGCTAGTCCTAGCATTAACTAGATAAACCTCTTCACCAGCCTTAGCTGTTCCACTAAACACTCTTCCGGTTGCGACGAATCCTGCATGCGGGTCAACTACAACTTTACTGATTCCTATTACTAATGGTCCCTCAGGGTCGGCATTCAGCATTGCTCTCCCTAATTCACTATCAAGGTCTCCATGCCATAGTTTAGGTATTCTATATTTCTGAGCTTCTCTAGGATTAGGAACATGCTCAACTATCATGTCAAGAATTGCTACGTATAGTGGCATCTCCTTAGCTAGTTCTTCTACATATCCATGCTGATAAGCATCAATTACGTCGCTAAACTTAAATCCCTTTTTCCTAGCTATGGGAACTGTAAATCCCCATTTGTGTAATGCACTACCAAAGGCAACCTGTCCCTTGGCTGGATCTACTTTCCATTTTTCCTTAAACCCTTTCTCTCCGTAAAGTTCTATTAGGTTGTTGAAATCTCTTATCATTTCAATAAATCTCTTTTGTATTTCACTTGGTGAAAGTTTAAGTTCCCTTATTAGCCTATCTACTTTATTTATGAACAATAGTGGTCTAACTCTTTCAGCTAAGGCTTGCCTAACAACAGTTTCTGTCTGTGTCATAACTCCTTCCACTGCATCAACTACAACAAGGGCTCCATCCATGACTCGTAGAGACCTAGTTACATGGCCGGTAAAGTCTACGTGTCCTGGTGTGTCTACTAAGTTAATGACATAAGGCTTACCTCGCCACTCGTGGTACAATGAAATATTAGCTGCCTTTACTGTCATCTGTCTAAGTTGCTCTATTTCAACGTAATCTAATGCTAGAGCCTTTCCAGCCACTTTAGGACTTAATAGTCCGGCTGCCATTAGCAGGCTATCAGTAGTGGTAGTCTTACCATGGTCTACATGAGCAAGAGTTCCTATGTTCCTAACTTGTTCTACGTTTCTCATTATCTTCAATATCTCAACAGTTTGCTTGAACTTAACCACAGGTGACACCTCTTTGAGACCTTTATTAAGGAGTGCTTTAAATACTTTATCACCCAAATATATGAAGTGCTTTAAAGCAAGATCTGAAAGCAGAACTAACTTAATGAATTCGATGATCCATGTGAAATAGGGTCCAAAACATTACTGACAAGAGGCATTTGATCCACCGATAACTGACTACTAAATAGCTCAACCTATAGGAAGTCTTCAAGAGTAACTTCTCTTGTACGTCTTACAGCTTTAAGTCTCTCTATACTTACCTCTTCTCCAAGGTATTCCTTTATACGCCTAACCATTTCTATACCAATTCCCGGAACTGAAACTAACTGCTCGACTGTTGCCTTTCTAAGATCTTCAAGAGTTCTAAAACCATGTCGGAAAAGTAATCTAGCTCTAACTCTTCCTATTCCCTTAATTTTAGTCAATTCGAGAAGCTCTTCCTTAACTCCATGTTTAACCCTTTCCCTTAAAATGGTTAAGGTTCTATAATGATTAAACATCCCTTTTATCTTAGCTAGCTCTGAGGCTGAATATAATAGCCACTCAGCTGTTTGGGTTAGATTGTAAATGTCTCCAGGACCTATATCATAATTCTCGATGAGTCTCTCCTCTGGGGTTTCATTTATCCAATCGTATAACAGCTTAACTGTTTTTAGTTCTGAGAGCAGATACTCATAGTCATAATAACTGGAACCAATGCTTTCTTCATCGACTAAGAGAACCTCTTCAAATTCCTTTAGAAATCTCTCATACAGCTCTTCTTCCTTTCGTCTAATGTAAAGCTTTGGCATATCAGGAGTCTTCACGATTAAGTGAAGGCACGTTAGGTCTCTAAGGTTCTTTCTGCTCATCATTACTGAAATCATTATTACAGCTGACATAGGGTCTATGTATAACTGGGCTACTCTCATGCCCACAAGCGTAGCCTTAAGCTCGTTTTTATAGCTATCCTCATAAATCATATTGGTACTTTTTAAGAACTCCATGACATTCCTAACTTTTTCCTCTATTCCATAACCCTTAAATTGATAGCCATAAAAAGTGGAATTAATGAGCTGGTTAAGTTCGTGAACATTAGATACATAACCAGAAGAAATAGCTGCTAGTATATGAGACCTTAAAGCCTTTTCTGAAGCTAATTTTGACACAATTCTCTCAGGCTGAGCTTTAATATATTCTTCAAAGAGAAAATCAAGTTCGTCGAGGTTTCTTGCAATGAGAACACTCTCTCCATATTCATCATATCTCGGCCTTCCTGCCCTCCCTGCCATCTGTTTATACTCCAACACTGGTATGGGTTCATGATATCCCAATTCAGCATTAAACCTCCTATAATGACTTATTATAACCCTCCTTGCAGGCAAATTTACTCCGGCAGCGAGCGTTGGTGTAGCAACTACTACTTGAATTAAGTTGTCTCTAAAACTGCTCTCAATGACTTTACGTACAATTCGAGAAAGCCCAGCATGATGAAAAGCTACGCCGTACCTTATACACTCAGAAAGTGTCTCACTGATTTTGTTCCTCTCATAACTTAGAATTTCACGTGATACTTGATTAAGTTTAGATCTTAACTCAGGGCTGATAAATCTTTTAACATGCTTAGCTAACCTCCTAGCCCATGAGACTGCATTATGCCTGGTATTAGTAAATACTAAAACTTGTCCCCCATTCTCTAAAGAATTTAGTACTAAATCTGTAACTGGGCCAAATCGTTTTCCAATGTATTTGACATTACCATCACTATAAAATATATCTCCATCAAAATAAACCCCTTCCTTTAAGGGGACTGGTCTCCAAGAGCTTTCTACTAATTTTGCATTTAGCCATTTTGCTATCTCTTCACAATTTCTTATAGTAGCACTAAGCCCTAAAAATTGCGGTTCCTTCTCCATTTTTCTAAATCTAGCTACGACCATCTCGAGAGTAGGACCTCTTTTACCGCTATGAAGTAGGTGTATCTCATCCAATACCACTAAGGCTACCTTACTGAGCCATGAAGCCTTATGTCTTAACAGACTGTCCATTTTCTCATATGTTGCTACTATGATGTCATACTCTCCAAGCCAAGGATCTGAGGAATCATAATCCCCTGTACTCATAGCCACTTTTACACCAAGCTTATTATATTTGCTAAAATCCTCAAATTTTTCAGAAGCTAAGGCTCTTAAAGGGGTTAAATAAACAGATTTTATTCCATCTTCAAAAATTCTCTTTAACATAGTTAACTCAGCTATAAGAGTTTTGCCAGAAGCAGTTGGAGCACTCACAACGATGTTTTCTCCCTCAAGAACTCCTGCTTCAATAGCAGCTTCCTGAGGAGGATATAATTTTGAATAACCTAGCTCCAAAAGTAGTGTCTTGACTCTATCTGGTAGAGGTAACTCTGATATTAGCTTAATTTCTGACCCCTCGCAGTCATTTAAGGTTATGTACGCTTTAGAAAACCAGGCTTTGGCTCATAAATCTCTCCCTCCCTACGGAGATGATCTAAAGCTCTTTCAATGAATTCCTTATCAAGTCCCTGACTCGTTGCCTCCTCTACTAACTCACTTATCTTAACTAATCCATCCTTACTTCTCTCTTCTAGCTCTCTCATTATATCAATTAACTTAATCAACTTTTCACGCTGTGACATAGGCTTGCCAGTCATGACTATATCTATGTCTATAGTTTCAGTCTCAACATCTAACCCCACACTTTGAAGGAAGTACATCATTAGCTCTATTGCTGCTTCAGCATCTTTAGCGGTTACTACATTACTGAGAGACATTTTTGCATGAGCTTCAGCCAATCTTATAAGAGCCTCAAGCTGTCTTGGAGTTATAGTAATGGGAGAATTAGGATTTTCACTTTTAGCTCGCATCTCTGTGTAGAACTGAATTATTTTATTCTTAGCCTCCTCAGTTAACTTAGGATGAATGTATTTTCTGGCATATGCTATGTATTTTCTTAACAATTGAGGTGGTATTATGCTTCTGAATACTGTACGAAAGTCACCACTATGAAGCTCAACTACATGAGCTGCCAGTTTTCTATCTTCTTCAGCGTTAGGGACATCTGTTATAACGAAAATTAGATCAAATCTTGAGAGTATAGTTGCTGGCAAGTCTATGTTTTCAGCGATAGTTCTGTATCTTAGATATCTTCCAAATGCTGGATTTGCTGCTGCTAATATTGATGTTCTTGCGTTTAAAGTTGCCACTATTCCGGCCTTTGCTATGCTTATAGTATTATGAAGAATGAGTCCATGAGATACAAATAAGTGATAAGGCTCAACAGTCACATCATAGACCCATTGTGAATCATTATTGCCTATTATATCGACTTTTGTAATTCTTAAGAACTTGATGTTCCCATTGACGTATTGATTGAGCTCATTGACTACATTCTCTAATCTGATAAGCTTCTCCTTAACTTTTATGATTAATACATTTAGTGCTTTAGGGTCTTTTTCAATAAACAACTTGTGTTTAAGTAATGGATAAGGAATGCTTAACATATTTGAAAGCTCAGTGAGTTTGATGATCTGAGTGAGTTTATTTATGTTATATTCATTTACTGCAACTTTAAATTCGCTTATTATACGTTTAACTTTTTCAAGATACTTCTGAGCAACTTTTCTGCTTATATTAGATTTATCTTTTATCTTTTCTTTCAGATATTCATCATCTATATCCAAAGTGTTTAGTAATTCATACAATTTCATAGCTATCTCATATGGGAGTACGTCTTGGTATTGAAGCCTTTCCTTATACCATTTTAAGATTTTCTTAACTTCTTCATAACGATGGTCATTAAATATTATTTCTGTAAACTTAGTTAAACTATCTACATCAGAAATAACAACTTTATAATGAGCTTTATTTCCTCTTATTCCTTTTAATATGCAAGAACTTATGCCAAGTGTTAGGAGGAGATCCTGTAAGTCTTCAGCCATTTCTCTAGAGAGTATAGTGAAGCCAACTGCATGCTCATTAACAAATCCATTCTTCCTAAAGAGCTCGTTTACTAGCAACTTTTTAATCTTATTAGACATTCTGAATGCTGAAGGAGGAAGACGACTTAACTCTAAGGGCATAGTGCTTAAAGTCATTTCGGGAGAGTAACTCCCTACAATAGTACGAGGTTCTTTGTTCATGTTCCACAGAGTATAGAGTTCATCATCATTGTGTAAGGTACTGTATTTAAGGTTGTTAAGTAATGTGCTACTCTTTAGCTTAGTCAAATTTTCTAAGCAGTAAGTAGACAATTCAGCAAATTCACCACTAAAGACTGAATTGGTAATAACAGGATAGTAACGTACACCAAGAGCTATCATCCCTTCTTTTACACTGTCTGCTCTTACAGTTGTTATCTTCCCATTCTTCCAAATTACTATGGGATGTTCTAGTGTGACTGTAATACTACGTCCATTGCTAAATGTTATTTTGACAAATTTCTTTGGTGCTTTGTGTCTACTTACTCTATCCGCCCTTACTATCATTGTTCTTTTATTTATAATATCATAAGCTATTACGTAAAGACCCTCAATAGGAAGAATTTCTGTCTCCTTACCTATTATCACCTTATCTCTATACTTTTTCATTAACGAATCGACAAGGTCACCGATCCTTACTTTACTTCCATCGGCTAGCATTAACTCAAAATCTTTATGGTAACTTTGTTGTTCCATTGCTTCATGAATACTAACTCTATCTCTTGGATCCATTTTATCAAATTCATCTATACAGGCTACACCACCGTCAGCTAAAACGAGCGCTCCTGCCTCTAAATAAAAATCGCCACTCCTCTTCTCTCTGACTACTGCAGCTGTTAATCCAGCAGCGGTAGAACCTTTACCAGTAGTGTATATTCCCCTTGGGGCAATTGAAGCTACGTATCTTAAAATTTGAGATTTTCCAACACCTGGATCACCTACTAAGAGCACATGGATATCTCCACGAACTCTTACCCCATCCGGAAATACTTTAGGTTCACCACCGAAAAGTAGACAAGCTATAGCTTCTTTAATCTTTTCATAACCATGTATAGAGGGAGCTATCGAGGCAATTATTTTATCTCGAATGTAGGGGTCTTTGCTTAATTCCAGTATTACCTTTTCATCTTCAGGAGTTATCTCAACATCATACGTCTCTTTGCTAGATACTTCTACGTGGTTTGCTTCTAAGAATACCTTGAATATGGGAGCTCCTTCTTTTCTTAATGAACCCTCCCTTTGTACACAGAGAATTCCTATTATAGTAGCACGATCTCCCGGTCTCACTATGTCTACCAAGTCTTCTCTTAATACAACCTCAATAGACCTAGGTAGTTGTCCTGGGGGGAGTTCCTCAGGTCTCTCTTGTAAAACTAACTTCTGCCAGTCAACAAACTTACTTTTTTCAGGAACTAATTTAAATGAAGGTTTCTTCTTTTTCTTGGAACACGTAGGGCACATTGTTGGAGCAACTAATCCTTCTTCACCTTGGGGTACGCGGATCTCTTCGCCACAATTCTTACAAACAAAAAGAGCCTCTACTAACTGTTGTTTAACAGGCGAAATTCTAGTCACTATGCCTTCAACAACTATGAGTTTGTTTATGTGTATCGACCTTATACCACGAAGTGGAACAGAGTTTGGAACTCCTTTAAATCTAGCAATAAATCTATCAACAGACTCCGCATATTCTTTGTTTTCAACTTGCATGACTTCTCTTATAGCTGCAGAGGCCTCTTCAATTACAGTTCTAGGGTCATCTATAAGGCGTGATGCTACTTCTCTACTGAAAGAAAGCAAATCGTCAAAATCTATTACTAAAGACCTAGAACCATGAACAGGCATTTGGGCTATCCTATTCCTGTACTTGTATTCTCCATCTGGTGTTTGAAATGTCTTAAAGAAGTTTACGAATACATCTTTAATGGAGAGCTCAGTACTTGTCATGTTCTCGCTCATAGGCTCTCCCCTCTATAAGCTCCTTCATGTACCTCAACCAAGAACCGATGACATCACACATTGCTAAGTAAAGAGCTTCTTCCTCAAATGTTAAAGCATTAATGATTTCTCTTGAGGGTACTGGATTAGAAAGAGCTAACTTCATTATCTTTTGTAATCTACTCTTAACTATATCCATCAATAAAGCCTTTAGGAATCTGATTCTCCTTTCATTTTCAAAATTGTCAGGTTTTTCTAGCAAGCTCCATACAAGTAGGCTAGACTTAATGTAAAAGTCCTTAGTCACTCTTTGGAGTTCATTACTTTTAGTCTCAAGCCAAGCGAGCTTATTGATTTCAGAAAGAGTGGGCAACGAAGATTTGTCTACTAGAGCATTACCTCTTTTCACTAAAAGAAGAGCTAGGCTTAGCGGAGCGTTTATCTTACTTCCCTTTTTAATTCCTTCTGCTTTAAAATCGAGGAATTCAACTTTAGCTAGATCACTATTTATAATCAAAGGTACCTTAGCAGTTCGAGGTATGCTCTTCAACCTCACAAGTACTGTAGACATATCATCGTCCTCATGTATAGCTTCTTCATTCTAGCTTGAGACTTTATATTCTTCAACCACAATCGTAGGTGTAATCCTTGGTAAATTTTAGTTATCTTTTCTAGTAAACTGTGTTATCCTAAGGTTACGTGAATATAGAAACTACCTAAGAGAGTTGAGTGAATGTAAATAAAAGTTAATAAGTTAGCTTTTATCTTGGAGCTATTTTCCTAGCCTCTCTTTCTGTTTCTCTAAGCATTAAAACATCTCCTATCCTAACAGGACCCTTAACGTTTCTAGTTAAAATTCTTCCTTTATCCTTTCCCTCTAAGATTCTACATCTAACCTGAATTACTTCACCACAAACTCCGGTTCTACCTATGATTTGAATTACCTCAGCCGGTGTCGCGCCCAACTCTTCCACTATAGACCTTGACCTTTGGCTCATAGCCAACATCTCTAAGCAACACTAAGTTTTAAGCCTTTCGTCACTTAGTCCCAATTCCAGCCTTTACCTTTATTTCAGAGACCTCTTTAATTATTTCATCAACTAGATCCTTAGCCTCTCCTGGATCTATTATACATGCTGAAGCTGCAGCTACTTCTATTCCAGCAGCTTTTCCTAGCTGAGCCTTTGAAGGGACGTACACGTAAGGAATTTTCTTCTCTTCACATAGTAAGGGTAAATGAGCAACAATCTCAGGTGGGTCTACATCTTCGGCTATCAACACTAACTTAGCTAATCCCCTTTCAACAGCTTTTGTAGTCTCATTAGTTCCTTTCTTTATCTTCCCTCCAGTCTCCCTAGCTTTACTAAGTGCCTCATATGCCTTCTTAGCTAATTCCTCAGGTACTTCAAACCTTACGTATAATGGTTTACCTGACATATTCCCTCCCTCATCCATATGTCGCTCATTAGACCTAGATATAATTTCAACACTATGATTTAAACCTTCTTAACATGAAAGGCCTAGGATTTCGTCATGTACGATGTCATAACAGTGGTTAAAACAGAATCCTATACTTAAATGCTAGAGTGGAACAAAAAGATACTCTAGAGCTTCAAAGAAAAAGTAATCTTAAATTGATTTGCTCTCTAGAGTACTTTTTCTTACGATGAGCGTAAAGTTAAATAACCTCTACGACGAATGGTTTCTGACTACTGCGAAGAGGAAAGTGGGAGCATGCCAAGGATCTACAATTGTTCGTTCTGCGGTAAGAAAATAAAGCCAGGAACTGGCATAATTTATGTTAGGAACGATGGCACTATGTTAAGATTTTGTACAAGAAAGTGCATGATGAATATGTTAAAGCTAAAAAGAGATCCAAGAAAACTAAAATGGACCACTAAGTATGTAAAAGGAGGAGTCAAGAAGTAACAGAATACTTAACTGGAGCTCTATCAAAGTTTTAAAGAAGTACTCCTTTGAATTTCAGGATCACCTTTCTCAACAAACATGGATAATCTGAAGTGATAGCAAATACGTCTAACTTTATAAATCTGGTCATTAATTCTACGTCATTAATAGTCCATACATTAACATTTATTCCATACCTGTTTGCAATTAAAAGAAATTTCTTATTAACCAGCCTATAGTGAGGAGCGACTAACTCGAGTTCTGACTCCTTTGCGTATCTTAGGTATTCGTAAGGTTTTTTAGAGAATATTATTCCAACTCTAGCCCCCATTTCTTTTAAGTTTTCAATGCATTCTTTATGGAATGATATAAAAATTACCTCATCAAGCATATTCTTTTTCTTGACTACATCAAAAATCTTTCTTTCCCATCCAACTTCTTTTAGCTCTAATAAAAGCTTACATTTTCCTTTGACAAACTCAAGCACCTCATCTACTTTAGGTATTCTTTCACCCTTTCCGGCATCAAGGTTACGTATTTTATCAAACGTGTGTTCTCTTAATAGACCACTACCATTAGTAGTTCTGTCTAATGTTTCGTCGTGAAGTAATACAAGAACACCGTCTCTAGTAGAGCGTACATCAACTTCGACAAAGTCCGCACCACATTCAATTGCTCTCATAATAGAACGGATAGTGTTCTCAGGCTCTTCTCCCGCTGCTCCTCTGTGACCGACTACTTTAACCAAAGCTTACACCTACTATTTAGAAGGCTTAGGTTATAGAAATACATAATAAAGAATTGGATATTAGTAACGGTGAAGACGAGCTTAAAGTTTTATTAGTTCTCTTTCAATTAGAGTCATCGAACTTGACAATAAAGCAAATTATGATGAGACCTGAATCAATAAACTATTTCCTATGAGGAAAGCGTTAATTATGAGCGCTGATTTGTTAATACTGAGGGCGTGCCCATGGAGGAAAATATAAGAGCGTTAATCACCGTTGTACTGGGTCATGTTGACGTAGGCAAAACAGCTTTGTTAGATAAAATTAGGGGCACGGCAGTTATGTTACGTGAACCAGGAACAATGACACAGCACATTGGGGCTTCCTTTTTACCATGGAGTGCATTAGAAAAAATAAGTGAGAAACTCTCAATGAAAGTCGCTAGAAAGGTTAAGATTCCTGGTATACTGGTCATTGACACTCCAGGACATGAAGCTTTTGCTAACTTAAGGAAACGGGGAGGGAGTATAGCTGATATAGCACTGCTAGTCATTGATATAACTGAAGGTTTTGAAGAACAGACTTATGAAGCCATAGACATTTTAAAAAGTAGAAAGACGCCGTTTTTAGTAGTAGCCAATAAGATAGATAAAATACCAGGATGGAAACCTAATGAGGGTGCTCCCTTTATTGAAACTATAAAGAAACAGGATCCGGTTATTGTTACAAGACTTGAAGAACTCATTTATAATATAATTAATGAATTCTTGAAGCTAGGATTCAGAGCTGATAGATATGATAGAATTTCGGACTTTACAAAGACTGTAGCTATAGTACCAACAAGTGCTGTGACTGGAGAAGGAATTCCTGATCTCCTCTTAGTACTAGCTGGTCTTGCTCAACGTTATTTAGTAAATAGACTTAAAGTTTCATCAGGTGCTGGTAAAGGTGTTGTTCTTGAGGTTAAAGAAGAAGTAGGGCTAGGAACTACTATAGATGTTATTTTGTATGATGGTGTTATTAAAAAGGGAGATATTATAGT
>Ga0180302_10000776_pt1 | contig 14643 bp, 15 predicted proteins | sample GuaBasSediGuay17_FD_121794 | JGI IMG/M metagenome (GOLD analysis project Ga0180302, IMG submission 121794) | Subseafloor sediment microbial communities from Guaymas Basin, Gulf of California, Mexico - Guay17, Core 4571-4, 12-15 cm | ecosystem: Environmental > Aquatic > Marine > Hydrothermal... | reverse complement strand
CATCCTGAAGAACATAAGCAACGCTGTGGCCGAGACGGATCCAATAGCATGTTACCGCTAAGCAGGTTGATGCGGCCTCCGCCTCTTCTCAAAAATGTGGTCAGCACTCAAGATCTAAGTCATCGCACACGGCTCAGCTAGGGCTAGAGTCATCACTATCGTCTTTATCTTATAGAGGCTTTATAGCTCTTACGCCCCAGTACCAATATCACGAGTGAGACATAAAAGTCGTTCTTTGTGGATTAAATAATCTGAAGAACTTTAACTCGCCTTACAGGCAAGAGCTTATTAGTTTATATTATTCATTAAAATAAAACGTAAAAAAGTGTGTTATCTAGTTGAAGTAATGAATTCCTCTACAGTCTTCAACATCTTAGCTCTCTTACCTTCAGTTATTTTGCTGACTTTCTCCTTAAACTTTCTTATTTCTTCTCTTCCCTCTAGTATTCCGACCTCTAACATGAACTCTCTAGTTTCTCCGGGCTTCAAGAACTGGAGGGTTCTCCATTCCCTCTCCTTAGCTCTCCCTAATACTAAGCAGTTAGCAGGTTCCAAGCCAACTACGTAGAACTGCTCGCCTAGCATCTTCCATTGAATAAGTCTGTAGAGTTGTTCTTTGCGGAACTTTACGTACACTCCTATCCCATCTAGGAGTCCTTCATTGATTATTCCAGCATAAGCAAAGCCTTTTTCATCAGTAGCCATTTCGTGGAAGTACACTTTCTCCTTGTAGCCACTAACCGGTCCGTGGAGTTCATCAAACTTCTCTGCGTCCTTCATGGCTTCCTCATCTCTTGGAACATATAGCTTTGAAGTCAGCATTAATTTTGAACCTTCATCGACTATCGGGAAGCCGAAGTTGAAGTGGTATAGGATCATGAAGGGTTGTACTTCGTAACCCTCGTTGACGACTTTATCTCTTATTAGAATTCTTTTATCACCTAATCTAGCTCTTATCTCTCTATACAGAGCTATGTTCGGTCCAAAGAAGGAGACTTCCTTGACAACACCCCTGACTACTACATCACATTCATCATTCTTCCATTCATAGTCTATAGTGACGTTACTCGCGGGAATGTACGAGTACCTACCGTGAAGCCCCAGCTCCTCGCCTAAATCTACAGTCGGAGCACCAAGATATGTTAAGCCGCAGGTTGTTAAGAGGCCTAAGAAGGCTCCACGAAGCCAACCGAGTCTCTCGGGTTCGAAGTAGCTAGGATGAACATAGAGCGTAGGGCTCACATAGGCTATAGGGATTCCCTTGTAATCTGCCTCACCAATATCAAGTCCCCTATCAATCAGTACTAAGAATGATAACCCACTACCAGTTTTAACTTCAACACCCCTCACTCCCCTCTCTCTTCCATCAATAAACTCGAAGGGTCTTGCGAACGTGAGTTGAGATAGGCTGCCAAGCCTTCTCAATAACTCGCTTTTACTGTACTCCCTACCGAATAGGTAAACCATCATTTCTCACCATTATTCACATAGGAATTTGACGCTTATAATAGTCGAGATACTATGGGGATTAGATGAAGCATTGTTTGAAGAAGAACTATACGATACTGAAAAATTATCTAATTCTCAGAACTGGGGTGACACCGAACTCTCCTAAATCGACCTCAGAACTTGGAGGGGAGTCTACTAATACTAGTCTAAAACCAACACATCTCCTCTTAATGGCCTGAATCTTAACCAAATCGCTCACTATTAGATCAGTGTATTCAACGCCGAGCTTTATAGGAATAATAGCCATGTCAAGTCCAGCTACGCAGTAGACAGTATAGTTTATTAAGTCCTTTAATGTTAGTAAGCCCTTTCTGGCTAACTCTTTCAGTCTATTGTCCTCAGCATAAGATAGCATTACTTCATTAAAACCGATACCACAATACCTATTAGCGATTCTTTGAATAATCTCATTAATACTGACTATTGCTGAAACAGTACCAGGAGCTCCGAATTCAGCTTCGTTTATTTTCTCGATTAGTCTGACAACACTATCATCCATCCATGGAGATAGAGAATAATCTACACCTAGGAAGGGTAAGTTCTTCTTGAGTCCTTCGCCGAACCTAAGCGCATGTTCGGCTATGAGCTCTAATGCAGTATCGAGAGAGTATCCACGGTCTAACAGGTTCATCAAGAACTTGGGATAGAGGAGACTTATCGAATAGCCTCTCTCTTCAGGCTTAGTTACTGGAAAGTATGGAGTTTGAACAGGACCACCTATTGATAAGCCAAGTCTTGAGCAACCCTCCCAGCCTAGATCCTTATAAACGATAGATAAAAGCTCTGAAATACTAAAGGGTAGGTCGTCACTATACATAAAGGAGACGTAGACCTTCTCACTTAAACGAAGTAACTTTACTATTTCACTTGGTGTGAGTACACTCTCGAGCCAAACTGCAATGTAATCTAGCTCACTTACTCCTACTAGTTTAGAGAGTATGTTCAGAAGGGAGGCGCCAACTGAGCTTGCTTTTAACGATAGTCTTAGTGAGAGTACGTCCCCTTTGACACTGGTGATCCTGTTAATAATAGACTTGATGTCTCTGAGCGAGTGGTTAAGGGAAAGTGAGACTTCATGAATTGTTATAGCTCTGACCTTCAACTTGGTCACCGAATTCACGTAAGGTTTAGCTTATTTAAAAGCTGAGCTAGAAGAATAACTACCTGCTTCTCTTAAAAAGGTTGCAAATGCACACCTTTTTACTCATGGCTACTAAATTCTTTAAGGAGGAATATGTACTATCTATATCATGAGAATAGTGTTACTACCAATAGGAAGAGTTAGAAGAGATTTACTGGCATTTCTAAGAGAGCGGATAGAAGAGAAGTTAGGTGTTGTCACAGATATTTCAAAGGACTCCCTTCAGCTTCCGAGAAGGGCCTATAATCCATTTAGGAGACAGTACCTATCCACCATTATATTGAGAATTGTGGCTAGCTACGCTATTATTAAGGGTTATGATAAAGTGCTTGGAATAGTTGACGAAGACGCCTATGTCGACGGGCTTAATTTTGTCTTCGGAGAAGCTATATTGAGAGGTAGAGCAGCAGTCATATACCTACCAAGACTTAGACAGAGCTTCTATGGGCTCCCAGAAGACGAAGAACTTTTCTTTGAGAGAGCGTTGAAGGAAAGTCTTCACGAGCTGGGACATACTTTCGGATTGGGTCACTGCTCTAACTCGCGTTGTGTGATGCACTTTAGTAACTCAATAATTGATACTGATCGGAAGATGGCTGATTATTGTAGTAGATGCTTAAAGAGATTACCCTCCTTTCAAGAAGTAGGCTAGAGCCTCTTGTAGTGTGCTAACCTCGTAGATACTTATATCATACCCCTGCTTCCTTAGCTCTTCTTCAAGATCTACTTCAACTCTCTTATACTTCACGATTTTTAATCCAGGGAACACTTTAATTACTTCAGGCTTTAAGACATAGACCTTAGACTGACCTTTAGGCACTAAGAATACTTTAGCACCGTATTTGGCGGCTGCTACTGCCTTTTCATAAATCCCACCTACTGGACCTATGCTACCATCTGGCTCTATCACTCCAGTCATCACTACGTCTTTCCTAATAGTCTTATTCGTTAGCAATGCAGTTATTAGGACAGCGAGAGCGCCACCAGCAGAGGGTCCATCAACTACATTCACCGTAACGTTAGCTGTGATTACTATCATTACATCATAACTTCCCTTAATCCCAGCGTATTTTAAAGCTACGTTGTAGGCTACTTCAGCTGCTCTTTGAAGATCAATCCCTATCTTTGGATTGGTAGATACGAATACTCTACCACTTCCAGGGACTAACTTTATATACGCTCTCATTATAATACCAGCGATCTCTTCTTCAAACAGACTTACGCTCTTAATGAAGACTCCAGCTATAGGAATCCAGTCATACTCCTCTAGGTTAACGACTTCTTCCTCCCTGGCTTGCTGAGAAATCAGCATTTCCAGAGTTTTCTTCAGAACTGATACCTGCTTCTTTAAGTTCTTATTCTCTTCAACTAGCTTGTTATACTCTTCGACTAAAGCTCTTACTTTACTTTCATAATCTATTCTCTCAGCGTATAAGGAGAGAGCTAAGAAGACATTTATAGCTAAGCTTATAATCAATAACATTCCGATGATTTTAGTTAAAGTCGATTTGTGCGCTATTTCTCTAGAACTCATTACCATATATATCACCAGATAAGTCTGAGTAAACGCGGATAATAAATTTATCAGATATAAAGAGGATAAATTAAAATGTAGCACTGTTAAAGAATGCATTAAGATTCCTAGAAAGATTATAATTACACACAATACCTGAATGCTCCCTCATGACGAGTTTAGCAATTAAGGTAGCATAAGGGAGTTCTCGATTTCCTTAAAGATTTATTTTCCTCATACCAAGTAATTGAATTGCAATGATGTATAAACTTTCCCTAATTATGTCATACAAAGAGAACTCACTGATATGTATCAGTCTTAATATTCTTCAGAGGGGTTAGAGAGAGAGGTGACTGAAAGTGGTTAAGAAGAAGACGGGAAAGAAGATGATACTAATAACCGTCCACGTCACTGAGCAACAGGTTAAGGCACTCGACAGACTGGTTAAGCTTAGGCTGTATCCAAGTAGGAGTGAGGCTATAAGAACTGCAATCAGGGATCTCATAGACAGATATACTTTTAACCAGAACAATAGAAGCGACTTAGCTGGTTTGCTCATTGGGTTATAACCGAACCAAAACAGAATTTCTTAAAAAATATAATATTCAGGTTTTTATAATCCATCCTTTAACTATTTTCACGATGAAGGCAGTCTCAACAATTCAGATGAGAATGTTAGAAGATAACTCTGAGTTCTTAGGAATCTCAAGGTTGACACTCATGGAGAATGCTGGTAGGGCAGTAGCTGATCACATAGTGATGAAATGTAAGGATTTAACGAAGACACAAGTCCTTGTTGTCGCAGGTCCAGGCAATAATGGTGGAGATGGATTTGTGGCAGCCCGTCACCTAGCTTGTAGAGGTGCTCATGTAGATGTCATCATTTTAACTAAACCAAGCCTTATTAGAACTGAAGAAGCGAAGAAGAACTTCGAGATAATCAATAATATGATAACATCGATACATATTCATGAAGCTAGTGAAGTAGCCAAACTCTATGAGCTAAAACAGTTATTTCACTCAGCTGATGTAATAATCGATGCAATATTAGGAACTGGAGTTAGGGGAGTCGTTAGAGAGCCTCTATTTACTGCCATCAAAATGATAAATTCTAGCAATGCTCTCAAGATTGCTGTTGACGTGCCCTCAGGATTAAACTCTGATACTGGTGAAGTACATGGCATAGCTGTTAAAGCTGACATAACTATTACCTTTCATGCAGCCAAAAAAGGACTTCTCTTGGATAAAGCTAGGGAGTATGTTGGAGAATTAATAGTAGTCGACATTGGGATACCGAGAGAAGCCGCCTTTCTCGTAGGACCTGGAGATGTAAGATCGCTCATTAAGCCCAGACGTCCTTGGTCAAAGAAAGGAGACTTTGGTAGAGTCCTCGTAATAGGGGGATCTAATGAGTATAGCGGCGCACCAGCTTTGGCAGCTTTAGCAGCGTTGAGAACTGGAGCAGATCTAGCCATAGTAGCAGCGCCCTCATCTGTTGCTAGTATAATAAGATCCTTCTCGCCCAACATAATAGTTCGTAGCTTAAGTGGAGACTTTCTGAACACTGAACACTTAGAGAAGTTAGTCAGCTTAACCACAAGGGCCACATCGGTCGTTATAGGTCCAGGTTTAGGTTTGCAGAAGGAAACTATAGATACAGTAAATGAGTATATAAGAAGGGTTGGCAACAATGTTAAGTTAATCATCGACGCTGACGCCCTTAAGGCTATTTCTACAGATGTAGATGTAGTGAAAGGAAAAAAAGTAATACTAACTCCTCACGCAGGTGAATTTAGGATACTAACAGGAGTAACGCTCTCGGAGGATTTAGAGAGCAGAGTAGAGACCATCACGAGAGTTGCATCGAACTTAAATGTGACGCTTCTAGTCAAGGGTCACTATGACATCATCTCCGATGGAAGTAGGGTAAAGGTTAACATCACTGGAAATCCATCAATGACTGTTGGTGGTACGGGTGATATATTGAGTGGTGTACTAGCGACGCTAGCGTCATGGAATGATGATTTATTCAAGGTAGCATGCGCTGGCGCTTTCATCAATGGTCTAGCTGGTGACTTAGCGAGTGAAGAGTTGGGAAATCACATACTTGCTACAGATATACTTAAATTTATACCAAAGGTTTTCAAGATGTTGGGTGAAAGAAGTCAACAAAGCAAGGGTTATAATATGTTCAGAGCGTCGCTAAGGTAATCTCTGAAGCTCACTGATGTAGTGGTCTCCTCTATATCTCCATCCCCTATCTTCTTCGAATAGGTCCTTGGGTATACCTCTTCGCAAGACTGCGCTAGTGCTCAACATGTGCAATTGACAATTAGCAACTCCACACTCTTCTGAGAGTTCGTTTATCACCTTAAACATAAAAGAGCATACATCACTCACTGGAACCTCTAACATTGCAAATAGTGTGTCTCTTCTATACTCCTTACACATTGTTCTAATGTAAGGAGTCCTAGATATTATATAAGCAAACCTCTCAAGACCCGAAGAATCCTGAAAGTTCACTTCAAGTAAAAAGGATCCATAGGTGCCTTGAATGAAGAATGGTACCTCAACCAGGTAGCCTTTTATAAGCTTATTACCAACATGAACATCATAGTGATACTTGACTAGCGCTCTACTGACGTTTGCCATTCTAGCTATTGCGGCCAGCTTTATAGTTGCATCTCGCTCTAAAGCCCAGACTATTAACACATCTAAGTAGTCCACATCTAGCCTAAAGTAGTCAGGATCTCTTAACACAATCCTACCTATTCCATATCTCTTTAGATCATCAAGGAACGTTTCTGGATTGAAGTGCCAGCTTCTGCTCTTAAAGTCGAAGTAATTCATGTTCGGGAGAAAGGGCTTAAAATCAACAACATACCTAACAACACAGTTTTTAAGCAATCCTACATCCTCAACTATGTCAATGTACTCCTCAAACTCTTTGATTCTTTCAACAGGTATTACAAACTTAGCTAACAATCCTCTGTATCTACCTAAGCAGTAGCGCACCTCGCACAAATAATCATTGATAGCGAGAGTGTTGATTACGTCGATGTCTCTTCTGAGTGAAATATCTGCAAATAAGTGAACACCTATCAAGCCTAGTAAGTGATATGTGGGAACAGCTCTTACTCTAAGAAGACCTTCTCCCCTTAATTTCGTGAACCTAGCGTGAACTGTTCTCTTTGAAGCTCCTATTACCCTAGCTACCTCTGAGATATTCCTCGGCCCAACTCTGTGTATTTCACGGATTAGTTGAACATTGAGCTCGTCTAGATGCCTTAATTCTCTAGAAAGCCTCTTCAACTCGTGCCACCATCCCCTCCATTTGCTGTTTTGAGCCTAAGGATAGCGAGTTGATGTCCACTATTAGGCTAGACGCATGAGTCATAGAAACACCTCAGTAGTTAGGCTATCGCTACATACTATTTAAGCCTTTTTTAAGCGAATAACTTTATAATTACACTGAAGCTCTGCTTGAAGAATAATGTTGTAATAACAAGAGATTAACTGATTAATGGATAAGTTATTAACAGGTAAATGGGTGGTTGAAGACATATTAATGTTATAGATATAGATTAAAGTATGTCAAAAAACGTAATAGCCGTTAAAGGAGTTCCTCGAGAGCTATATCAGAAGGTTAAAGCAGCTGCTGCTAGTCTCGGAATACCAGTTGGCAAAGCTGTTACAGAAGCCCTTGAGTTATGGCTTGGCACAAGAGCTGACAATAGAGTGGTTGAACTTAAAAGACAATTAATAGAATATCTAGATCGTACAATCAGTAATGGTAGTTCAGTATTAAAGGAGAGATTCTTCTTTAAGATATACAAACAAGTATTAGTAGGCAAAAGGAGGTGTATTGTAGCTCACGATGTGATTACAAGTGCAATCAATAAGAGGGATCCAGCTTGTTCTATGATAGTGCGTGAACTAATAGTTGGAAGAAGTAACTTGTTGATCTCTAGTCTATCAGTAGCTATCTCTTGTGATGAGCTAATCAAGGGAGGATTAAGCGACTATGCTGAAAAGTTCGTCTTAGCACTACCGGGGGAAAATCTACTGGTACTTGACTGGAAGACATTTGTAAACGCCATCAGTTTATGCAAATCGCTTAACATAGACTTTCCATACTCGATAATAGTAGCTCATGCTAAACTATATGATATTAACACTGTACTATCTTCAGACAGAGCTTTCGATAAAACGAACTTGTTGAGAGTAGATCCATTAAGTTAAGACGGGAGGTTGAAAGATTGTCAGATATCATTGAAGCAATATTAAAGAGGAGAAGCGTAAGAGTTTTCAAAGCTCTTAGAATCAGCTCGGAGGATATTGAGAAGTTAGTGAAGGCAGCGTGTTATGCCCCAGCTGGAGGTAATGACCCTACGTGGGAAGTAATACTTGTAGAGGATAGCACAATAAAGAGTAAGTTGGCTAAGATTTCGCTGAATCAAGAGTTCATAAAAGACTCGAGTATTGTCTTCGTATTCATAGGAGGAAGAATAGTCAATGTAGCAGCTGCGATTCAGAACCTATTACTAGTAGCTCATTCAATAGGGTTAGAAGGTTGCTGGGTGGGTGCTTTTGATAGGAGAGAAGTGGCTAAGATATTAGGAATACCGCCTCATATTCAAATTCATGCTATTGTAGCTGTAGGGAAGCCCGAGGAGGTAGCCACGGACCCCGGTAAGAGATTCCCAGAAGAAGTCATCCATTATGAGAAGTATGGGAATAAAAGGATTACACTTTCTCTTCTTAGGGATGTAGTAAGACAGGCTGAAGAGAAGCTCAAGGAGTTTAGAGAGCTTAGAACAACTATAGTGCAAAAATATGGTGAGGAGTCTTACTGTATGTATAGATTGGAAGAGAAATATGCTGCCTTTGTATTCAGACCTCTGTTAAAGAGAATACTAAAGGTAATTAAGGAACTAGGAGTGCATAAAGAGCTCTCTAGCAAGCTAGAGAAGATCATCAAGGAGTATGAAGAGGGAAGAGGTAAGTTATTAAGAATAACACTTGACATAAACTCAAAAGAAGTAGTTGAGTGGGAAAGAAAGTACGCTAACGAAATCTTTCCGAGACTTATAGAAGAAGTAGTTAAGAAGTGCTTAACAGGGTAGACTAGTAAGCAAAGTCTACAGCAACCTTATAACGTTTACTTAAAGCCATCATCCATCTCCTAACTTTCCAATAATACACTTTGTAAAGCCGTTTATCGCTTAATAAGCTATTAAGCGTCTCTATCTCACGCATACTTAACACTTTTTCCAGTACTTTTAACAATTCAACAAGATTTGTTCGCTTGATATTCAAGGTATCAATTACCACTCTGCTAACGCCGATTGATTTTAGTTCACTAATTAATGAGTCCACTCCTATCTCACTCACGATCGGTATGAAAGGACCCATAAAAACAAATGTTTTAATTTCATGATCGGTTAACTTGGAGATAGCCTCTATCCTATGACTGGTAGTAGGAGCCTGTGGCTCTATTAAACGACTTATATTCTCATCTGAAGTGGTTATAGTCACTCCAACCTCTACATTACTTAACTCCTTGATAATGTCTATATCCCTTGTAACCAGATTCGACTTGGTCATTATGATAACTGACAGTTTTGTCTTAGCGAGTATTTCTAGGAGCCTCCTACTAATCTCATATCTGCGCTCGATTGGTTGGTAAGGGTCTGTAATGCTACTCATAAGCACAACTCCGCGACATGCTTTTTTAACCTCTCTTTTAAGTATCCTGGGCGCGTTAATTTTAACGTAAACTAGTTTACCCCAATTGTCTCTAACGTCAAACTTTCTACAAAAGTGTCGAGCAAAGCAGTAAATACAGGCGTGCTCACAGCCAATATAGGGGTTTATGGAATAATCAACATCGTATATTTGGCTCTTAGAGAGCACGCTTTTAACTTTAATCTCCTTAACTACTACCATGACTCGACTTTCACCTACCTTTTCGTTTACTTATAAATACCCTTCAAGAAATACTTATCTCACGGACTAGTGTTAGTGAAAAGGAACATGAAAAAGTTTGTTAAAAGAGTTAAGAAGAGAATACCATGGTTAGAACACGTAATTGAAGATGCGAAGGTAGCATCAGAGTTTAATAACCTGCTATTTAGTACTAACACTAGAGGAGATGTTCGATGTATTCTCTGTAGAGGAACTAAACTGCTATGCGGTAAAGCTAGCTGTCCAATTCTAGCTAAATTCTTCTCTTACGTTAAACGTAGAAAATACTTAGAAAGTGTTGACATTGTCGGATCTTCTCCTCCTGACATCTTTGTAGGAAGGATAGGATATCCATATGTTTACGTGGGTCCTCTTTCGCCGCCGTACAGAGGAAATACTAGACTGTTAGCATTAACTGAATACTGGATCGAAGCCTATACGTCGATTAATGAGATAATAGATGCAAGGGTTCAGCTAATACGTGGAATGTTTAAAAGTCATGTCTCCAAGCTGAATTCCCCAAGTAGATTTCTTGAGCTTACACAAGAATTGGCTCTCTCTAGTAGACCTGCAGATGTGGAAATGAGACTAGCTAGGAAGCCTTATACATCATCATTATTTGATGGTGAGTCACAGCCCATAGGTCCCTCAGCTCCTCTTAGCTCTCTAAATGTGGAAGCTACAAGTACAGATAAAGCTATTGAAAAGGTAGCCTACGATGAAGACTTGAATGCAAGAGAAGCTCTATTGCTACTTTATAACGATGGAGTGGAAGTCTCTAGGATTCAGCAAGCATTTAGCATAGGACTGCTAGGCGTTAAGAGAAAGAAGAAGTTAGTACCGACAAGGTGGAGCATCACGGCTGTCGATAACATAATATCAATGACTCTCAGAGATCAAGTAATAAAACGATGCGAGCCAATAAATGAGTACAGAGTTTATAAGTTTAGTGTGCTTGGTAATCGCTTCGTAGTTGTAATGATTCCCGAGAAATGGTCTTTTGAGTTCATCGAAGCATGGTATCCTGGGACTCCCTGGAATCCTTCATCAAATGTCATTTCTATATGCGGTGATTATGAGTGGTATAAAGGGAGAACGTCATACGCATCAATAGGTGGTTGTTACTATGCTTCGAGATTAGCAGTCACTGAGTACTTAGCTAAGGAGAGGAGGCAAGCTAAAGTCTTGGTGTTGAGAGAGAGCTATCCTAATTACATATTACCCCTAGGAGTATGGCTAGTTAGAGAAGCTGTGAGAAGGGCTCTAAGAACAGAGTATAGGAAATTTGATAGTCTAGAGGAGGTAATGAAATACTTAGGTCAAATATTAAAAGTTAATATTAATGAATGGATTCAAGTTAGTGAGCTACTTAAAACCTCACTTAGACAAGTTAAGTTAGAATACTTCTTTAAGTAGATAGGTAATTATAGTAATAGTATTTAGGTGATAAAAAGTGAGGACTCCCTGTGAGGTCATAGTTCGCTTCTTTTTACCATACGTGAGAGCAAGAGTAATAAAGAAGTTAATTGAAGAACACGGATGGAAGCCAAGTGAAGTTTCTAAGAGATTAGGAGTGAGCCTTCCTGCAGTTATCAAGTACAAAAAGCTTGCTCAAGAAGAAACCCATTTACCTAAAGAGCTAGTCGAAGAACTGGCCAATAAAATCACTGAAATGATCACTACCAATACTAATAACGTTGATATACTCCTCACTCTATGTGAAGGCTGCATCACTTATAGAATGAGTAGTAAATTCTCTGAAACTTACAAGAGCGCATTCTTCGGTAAGAAACTTCCTCGAAATTTTTGTTCACGATGGGTAGGCTTAGTAAGTGATAGGATTAAAGAACGCATAGAGGTTCTAAGAGATGTGGACAGGGCTCTTTTCACTGTATTGAGTAAAGGGGACTTTGCTGCATTAATACCCGAGGTTAGACTGAACATAGCAATGGCCTTGAAGGACGCTAAGAGCTCAGAGGATATTGCTGCAATTCCCGGAAGGGTTACTGTAGTGAGAGGCAGACCCTATACAACGTTTTTGTCAGAATTTGGAGTATCTAGGCACCTATCTAGGATTCTTCTCGAAATTATGGAGTTCTTTAGGGACGCGAGGGGAATTATGTGTATAAAATTTAACGAAGAAGTGGAGAAAGCAATGAAAGACCTCGGTTTCTGTGTAATCTCTGTAACTCGCGGAACTCCCTCTGATGAAGAATTAATTAAAGCCATTAGAGCTAAACTTGCTACTCTCAGAGAACCACCTGATGCAATTATCGATAGAGGATGTATTGGTATAGAGCCCATAACCTACATCATTGGAAAGAGTGCTAGTGATGTAGTTGAGAAGGCTGTTAGGATAATCGATAAGTTGAAGAAGTAACTTCTACTTATCAGCTCTAGTTGAGGTCAACTTTAAACAAGCTACTCATTAAAGGTTAACTTGTTTACTATGTTAATATCCAATACTTTTTAGTGATGTCCTTAAAAGAGATCAAATCGACGCGAAACAGAGATTGTTTTTGATAAGTTCAGTAAACTTTAATATATTCGCTATCTTAAGCGATTTCTTTTCCTAATTCCTTCTCTATTCAAACGATAAACGAATTGTTTGTAGCTTAGAACTTTTTCCTGCCCCTTTTCTTTGTATCTAAGCTCTCCCTTCCCTATAAGATAGGCGTAGATCTGTTTTAAACTCCACCCCTTTTTCAAAAGTTTCTTAACCTCATCCAAGGGTATAGGGGTTGCAGGTCTATGTATGACCTTACCAGCTCTCTTTGCTGCCTCCATTCGCATTTTAAGGAAGTCTCGCTCTAGCTCTGCTGCCATGAGTAAAGTGTATATCATGATCTTCCCACCGATATCATTGAAGTCTGCCTTGAGATTATGCTTGGTGAATATGACCTTGTAGCCCTGATCTAGTAGTTGTTTCAAAGCAGCAACAGCCTCCGGCAGAGAGCGTCCGAATCTAGCTAGGTCCCACACTAATATAGTCTTAATATTATTATCCTTACAGAACTCTAACATTCGCCGAAATTTTGGCCTTTCGAGGGGATTAGAGGCACCTGTAACTGCCTCATCTGGAAACACGCCGACTATCTCGTACCCACTATCTCGAGCCCACTCCTTGATATTCTCTATTTGGTTATTCACATCCTCTCCTCTAACACTCACTCGAGCGTAAATCACAGCCTTATCCATTTTCTAAATCACCCATTCTCTATCCTTTGAACTACTTGACGATGAAAGTATGCTCATAGTATCTAAGGAAAACATACCTACTTCTACAATGACACTTATAACACTATCCGTGACATATTCAGGCCTGATCAGCTCTCGTTGCTTAGTATTCCTCACTATTCTCAAGAATACCACCTTCCAAAATCACAGCTAGTCTTCTGTAAATAAGGGACTTACTCACTCTCTCTCCAGAAATAAACCCCTTTCCAATCAAGAAGTTCATGAATAGAGGTATATTTTTCCAATCTTTCTCGTCTGTGACCTTCCTGAACTCCTCATATGCTTTAAGCAATTTATCTCTCTCGTAAAGTATTCGAGGAACGGTCATGTGCTTCTCGCCTTTTGGTGTACGGTATATGCCTAGCCTATTAAGTCGATAGCAGAATTGCTTGTAAGTTAATATCTTCTCCTTACCTTTTTCTGTATACTTCAAATAACCTTTTTCGATTAGAAAGCGATAAATCCTTCTGAAGCTCCATCCCTCTTTGAGCTTCTCTTGGACTAGTTCAAGGGGTATTCTAGTAGGTTTTCGTCCTATTGATACTCTTTCTCCTGAAAGCTCGACTATGCGGTCTAAGATGTGCTGGCTTAGTCTACTAAGTATATTATTTAATTCAAATAGTTCAAACTCTTGCTCACTCCTCTTCCAGGATAGAAGGTAAACTCTCACACCTCTCCTCATCATACGAAATAGCTCTGCTAGCTCTTTAACACACCGCTCAGCATACTCATCATAGGATGTTAGCTCATCAACAATCTTTACTACAATACCTTCATCTTCACTGATGAAGTCATACTCTCTAACAGACTTAGCTACTCTAAATCTCTTATTAAAGCGTCTTTCTATTTCAAGAAGTGCTAACAACTCTCTCTTCAGTATCTGACTCTCTTTAAGTAACTCGTACAGATAACGCTTCGTAGTCTCCATTACTCTTGGAAGAGGGAGTCCTGTCCTTTCAGCTAACTCTCTGGCGACCTCGGCTAGGAATGCTGAAAGTGAAGAACTTTCACTCATGTTATCACTAATATTTCTGGTATATCTTACTAAAAATATTGTGGGGCTTTGCCGCCTTAACAGCAAAAATGTAGTTATACCAATTTTAATAACTTTGTGGTATAAATGATGCTGATAATATTAACGGTATAACTCGATGACACTCAGGTCGTACTTTAGCAAGGGATATATCTAGTTCCTCCTTAGATCTCAGTTCTCTAAGTAACTTCATCTCACTCTATTAACTATTGGGATTTATCTATTCTATTTTAATAGTAAACT
>Ga0180302_10000775_pt1 | contig 14643 bp, 11 predicted proteins | sample GuaBasSediGuay17_FD_121794 | JGI IMG/M metagenome (GOLD analysis project Ga0180302, IMG submission 121794) | Subseafloor sediment microbial communities from Guaymas Basin, Gulf of California, Mexico - Guay17, Core 4571-4, 12-15 cm | ecosystem: Environmental > Aquatic > Marine > Hydrothermal... | reverse complement strand
TGTGTTTAGTGGTATAAGCTAGAACTCCTCAACTCAACTACCACCCACTCTACCTGGGACGGTCTCGGTCTTCGCGAAAAACTTTTATACCTCTACTTAGGGAGAGAAAATGAGCCCCGGTCGTCTAGCCAGGTCAAACTTCCGGGGTTAACCTGTGAGGGACTAAGGATCTTGGCCTCTCGAGCTATAAATGCGGAGAAAGCCAAAGACCCGGGTTCAAATCCCGGCCGGGGCATCTCTTTCTGAGAAAGAGACAAGATGTCTCCATAACTATGTAACTATATCAACTTTTACCTAACTACAATTTGTAAGTGTTTATCTTTGTATCTACAACGAGACATGAAATAATGGAGGCGTTTTCCCATTCATCTTAACGCTATCAATTTTGTTAATCACTCTCTGTTTTAAATGAAAATAAAGTATTACCTATGACTTAGTTCTTGTCACTTGGCTAGTATTCTAGAAACTAAGTGACCACCTATCAATATGCCGAGGATCGTTGTCCAATATCCTATGACTTGTTCGACTTGGCTAATTAGTCCTAAGAACTTGAATGGCATTATAGAAACTACTCCTATGAACCATATTAAGAGAATAAATATTTCTTCTGTAGTCAATGAAAACGAGATCTTTTTCGTTACGTACCAATGCCTCAACACGTCAAATAGCGATGCGGTTGATTTTATCAACCCTCCTCTTGGTTCATCTCTACTGAGTTCTTTAATTAATGTTGATTTCATTGCTTCTATCAATTCATCATGTTCCTTAACAGGAGTCTCGGATATAGCCTTTTGTTCAACTACAGCTTTAGTGGTCATTGGTGGCTGGGTAAGGCCTCTTTTCTCTCTTTCAACTAAGTCAAGTCCTGCTTTAGTTAACTTGATCTCATCCTTAGACACTAATCCATTATCCCGTAAATCTTCCAGTAATTCTTTAAGATCCTCTTTACTCGTCATGAGAGCATTAGACAATTCATTCAAAGTTCCTTTACCTTGAGATATCGCTCGTAATACTGCGCGTTTAGCAGCATCATAAATTTGGTATTTCTCGTTATTGTTCATTTTACCTAACTCCATGTAGTCCTTATATTTTGAACATTTATTAAACTTAGTTTTGCCAATGACTCAGTTAAGCGACTTTATTTCTTAATACTCCAATGCCTTCTATTTCCACTTCCACTATGTCACCTGGTCTTAGCTTCCCAATTCCTTCAGGAGTTCCAGTAGTTATCACGGTTCCTGGCTCTAATGTCACGAACTCGCTAATATACTCGATTATCTCAGGTATCTGGAATATCATGTACTTAGTATTTGATGATTGTTTCATTATTCCGTTAACTCTCAGCTCTATTTTCAAGTTATGAGGATTTGTTATTTGGTCTTTAGTCACAACACATGGTCCCATTGGGGTAAAAGTGTCAATACTCTTAGTTAGGTCCCAAGGTAAGTCCTCTTTAATGCATTTTAGCTGAATATCTCGTGCAGTTACGTCATTCAAGCAAGTGTAACCAAACACGTAGTTCATGGCTTCACTCTTTGAGACGTTCTTACACTTTTTGCCTATTATGACCGCTAGTTCTGCCTCATAGTCTACTCTTTTAGAGAACTTAGGGACTAAGATCTCGTCACCAGGCCCTATTACGGATGTAGGCGCCTTTATGAAAATTGCTGGCTCTTTGGGCACTGATAGGCCTGCTTCTTCAGCATGAGCCCTATAATTCCTCGCTAACGCATAAATTATTGGTGGACGTGGGATAGGGGCTAAAATCTTATAGTCTAGGACCGACTTGCTAAGCTCTAAGAGACGCTCTCTGTTTACTTTTCTAAGAATTCCATCGATCTTCTTGATAAAGCCCTTACTCATCTTTATAAGCTCTATCATCGTGATCGAGGTTGTGTTTCCTAGTTCAGGTAACTCTTCGGAGAATTCTGTTAAGTCTGTTACTTTTATGAACTTTCCCTTTCCTATTAACACTCCAACGTTTTCTCTTTCAAATTCGTCTATAAACGTAATTAGCTTCATATTATCATCGCAGTTTTCATTAACCGATAGTGTATAGCCTATGTACTATTTAATGATTGAGCTTTTAGAAGATCACCGTAATTTTAGCTTTCTCCTTGACGTCGTTTATTTCTACTGTAGCTTTCTTTAGTTCGACGTTATAACCGTAGGATACGAGTTTACACCCCTTGCACATTACGTCTTTAGGCTTATCTTCATCGTACAGCTCTATCAACCAACTCTTGTTCGAAGGACCTAACGATATTGTGATGATGTCTTCTTCTCTAGTTGCCTCTATTAGGAAATTCTCATTATCAAAGAAGTAATTCAAGGAAGCTCTATCTCTAAGGAATATCTCAACTTTTATTTTATCATACGGCTTTTCGCCGACATAGTTCGATGGCTTTACTCTAGGAATTAAGGCGTTCTCCTTAATGAACAATGGAATTTTATCAATAGGAACTCTATCTTTCTTCCATAAGCCACCTTCTATAGGTCTTCTTGTCCACCAGTCAAGCCACATGCCCTTTGGGAGGTAGTATTCCACTTCATTGTCTTCGCTGAAGACAGGTACTACTAGAAGGAATGGCCCTAGAAGATATTCTGTATCTAGTTCTCTCACAGTAGGGTCTTCTTGGTACTCTAGCACTAACGGACGAACTACTGGTAACCCAGTTTTAGAGGATTCATAAGCGCATGAGTACAGATAAGGAAGCAAGCTATATCTTAGTTTAGCGAAGTTCCTAAACACTTTAAGTGCTTCGTTACCGTATTCCCAAGGCTCTCTCGGCGTAGTCCCGTGACACCTAGAGTGAGAGCTCAATAGTCCCCACTGACTCCACCTGATATAAAGCTTTGGACTGGGCTTTGGTCCTTGAAATCCACCAATGTCGTGACTCCAAAATGGAACTCCAGATAAAGAGTAGCTTAGCCCTCCCCTTAGTACACAAGCCATGTCTTCAAAAGTACAGTGACTATCGCCGCTCCACTGAACTGGATACCTCTGTATTCCAGCACAGCCAGAGCGTCCCCATACTAGTCCAGTCCCAAAGAACTCTTTAGATGCCTCGAAAACTGTCCCTTGATAAAGGAGTGGATAAAGATTGTGCATCTCGATTCCAGTCTTCCCGTTATAGAACACAGCATCCTCAGGTACAGCTTCGCCCATATCACACTTAAACACACTAACTCCCATTTCATGTAACTTCTTAAGTTTCTCCTTATACCACTCTTTAGCCTTGGGGTTAGTGAAGTCAACTATTCCAACTTCTTTGTGGACGAAGTCTACTATATTATAAACAGTGCCGTCTTTTCTTTTAACGAAATATCCCCTCTTAACTCCTTCTTCATACATCTTTGTCCCCTTGGGGACGTAGGGTTGTATCCACAGGCTAACTTTGAACCCCATTTTCCTCAACTCTTCAAGCATTTCCCTTGGATTTGGGAAGTCCTTTAGATTCCACTCAAGGTCACAATAGTGTCCGGGCCTAAGCCATCTAGGGTCTATGTGTATTACGTCACACGGTATTCCATAACCTCTCAGTTTCCTAGCGACTTCCTCAACTTCCTTACGATTCTTATACATACACCTAGACATCCAAAGCCCAAAACTCCAGAGGGGAGGTAACGGAGGCTTTCCTGTTAACTCTACGTACATAGAGAGTATCTCTTTTAGAGAAGGTCCATAGAAGACTATGTACTCCAAGTAGTCCTGCCACACTTCAAAGGATAACGCATTGTAACAATACTCAGAACCTATTTCAAATAACATCTTAGCACTTGAGTTCACAAAGAGACCATATCCTCTACTTGACAAGTAGAATGGTATGCTCTTGTAACTCCTATCACTAGATGTCATAGTGGTGTCGGAGTTCCACATAAGTAGCCTTTGACCCCTCTTGTTTAACCTTCCAAATCTCTCTCCTAAGCCATATATCGCCTCATTTGGCAGTAAGGAAATGCTCTCTATGAAGTGTATCTCTCCGTTAACTAGCTTGTAGCAAAGTGGAAATACAGGGAAAAAGCTCCTAAACATGCCATTTGAGTACTCCTCAAAGAATACTCTTTTCTCTTCGTCTATCATTTTCAGATGCCACTTACTTAAGTGCACAATACATGCAATTTTTCTCGTTGAGAAAATTAACTTGTCGTCCAACTTTTCAAGAGATGGTTTAACTTCTTCTAGCTTTTCTTTTATGAGTAGAGGTCTAACCTTGAACTCTGGAAGGCGTCCTAAGCCAGCCCTTACCATGAGCGCTCTCTCGCTTAGCGGAAATATCTCGACTGTTATTCCTTTGCCTCTAGGTTCAGTTTCAACTTTGAACGTTAATTTGAGACCGTCAAAATTCCATGAAGAGACTCCTTTGGCGTAAAAGTACTTCCACTTTAATACGTCAAATATAGGCTCCGCATCTCGCTTGTGCAGATACTCAGAATAAAATCTAGCATCAAGGCTCATATTTTTATTTATGACAATTGATATATTTATTCTCAACTAGCAGGAGATTTAAACAACAGATTTAACTGTCCTTAACTATTATTGGGTTTGTCCATGCAACACCGCCCTTACCATCTTCACATTTGATGACTATGAACTTCTCATTGCCCTTAATTGTGTAAGAGACTTCAGTTAAGTACTTAGAGTGAGTAGCCTCGTATCTCCTACCTCTGCTTTCATACGCTAAGAACGAGATAGAGATTACTGGGCTAGTCTTAACGTGTATCGTGTTATTACTAACTTCGACATTATGTATAAGTGGGCCTGTACTTGAGTAAAATAGTCCCTTCTTTATAGACTCTAACACGTCCTCAACTCTTAGAGATTTAGCCTTTACAAGTACCCACCCGCCAAATGCATCAAGCCTATTGTAAGTACTTGTATGCCAATGTGCGTCGTCTACTGCGAGGCCGAAAACTTGTTTGCCGGACGACAATAGCCCTATCCACTGACTCCACGACCATCCCTTGTCAACCGTTACGTGACAAGTCATGTTAAATACTTCTATTCCTAAATAGCCTTCTAAGCACAATAAGTCAGCGAAACATAAGTCAGACCATGATGGATGTGCTATTACGGCTAATCCTCCTAAGTTTAGTATGGTCTTTATAGCTGCTCTAGCGTCTTCTGGACTTTCCTTAAGAAACATTCCTCTTTCTAGTTCCTCTTTAATGTTGAGGGCTACTATGTGGTATGGCGTTCCGACAAGTCCTTTCCCTGCAGTTATTTCTTCTCCAGGTATCACTAGGAAGTCGTCGGTTATCGAAAAATCGCTTGGGTTTACGAGCTTCCAATGATCCGTTATTGCTACGAATTGATAGCCTCGTTTGTAATAGACGTGAACTACCTGTTCTGGCGTTAGCTCTCCGTCAGACTCCGTTGTGTGGACGTGGAGAACTCCTTTTAGCCACGTTCCTTCAGCTTCAAACGGATTGTTAAACGTTAACTTCAATTGAGTCACCAGATATTTGCTTGAGACTTTCAAAACATAAATATTAGGACGAATTGAAGTCTTAAGGCTATGAGAGTGGGAATTTCAACTTGGAGTCTAGGGGCTAATACTATCGACGCCCTTCGTCTCATTAGTAGGACTGAGTTTAAGTACGTAGAATTGTGGTACTACAACGATTTAGTAGGATCTGAGAGAGCTATATTGGATTACTTTAGTTCTTACAATATTACTCCATGGTCACTTCATGCTCCATTTGGAAGAGAGTTAGACATATCACATCTTGATGTAAGTGTTAGGAGGAAGTCGATCAGAGAGATTCTAAAGTCTATGGACGTTGCGCATCGCTACGGTTGTAAGTACATAGTAGTCCACCCTAGCGCTAACTTTTATGATGACCTTAAGAGTTATGAGGATTCTAGGAGAGCTCTCATAGAGTCTTTAAGCGAGTTAGAGAGACAGGCTTCCAACTTAGGGGTCTGCATTCTGATAGAAAACATGTTATCGAAGCCTAATTCACATAGAGTTGGTGTGACTGTAAGGGAGATACTCGAAGTTATATCTGAGGGAGGATTTGAATCCGTTGGAATATGTCTAGATACAGGCCACTCGAATTACAACAGTTTGAATCCTAGTGAAGAGGCCTTAATCGCTGGGAAGTACTTAAACTCCATTCACTTAAACGATAACGATGGAACCTCTGATAGTCACAAAGTCCCAGGAGAGGGGACAATTGATTGGCGCGAGTTCGCTAGTGCCTTACGTCAAGTGAGGTACAAGGGCATATTAATGTTAGAAGTGTATGGAGGGAGAGAGCCCGAATCCGTACTTCAAAGAGCTACGGTTGCCATAACAAGGTTATTCAGTAACTAATTTACCCGACACCGTTAATTAGGGCTACGTTTATATTGCGTAGTTGAGAGTATAAATTCCGGTGGTACTCATTAGCTTTAGGAGGATTCAAGTTAAGGAAGTGATGACTAAGAGGATAATAACTATAGATTCTGACAAGACGGTTTATGAGGCAGCTAAGAAAATGGCTAGAGCTAGAGTTAGTACAATAATAGTCGTAAAAGAGGGCTCTCCAATAGGGATAATAACTGACTCTGATATAATAAAGAAAGTAGTAGCCAAGGACTGTAAGCCCTCAACTATTAAAGTTAAGGACATCATGAGTCGCCCAATAATTTATGTAACTCCAGAGGCCGACTTAGAAGAGGTTAAGGACATAATGATTAAGCGTAAGATAAGACGGCTCCCAGTCATCTCAAACGGCAAGTTAGTAGGGATAATAACGGCTTCAGACATAGCGAGACTGTGTCCTGAAATACTCTACTTAGTGAAGCCGAGGACTATTGAACAAGTAATAGGAGAGCCCGTTTCAGGAATATGTGAAAGGTGTTATAACTACTCAGACGACCTTAGGTTTGTCGATGGGCGGTGGCTGTGTACGGAGTGCAGAGAAGACTTGGGATTATCTTAGGAGTTCCAACATTCCTAGATTTCACTCAATGGCTTGACTTCTCTAGGTCTCATTAACCCTTCCTTAGGCTAATTCCTTTAGAGTAACCTCTAAACTCTTGACCTTGGAAAAATTTATTTTCCACTATTCCTTATGAGTTCTGGTGACGATTATTGCTATTAGGAAAATTAAACCTAAAGCTGATCCAAACAAAACTGAGTTCCTTAAACAAATAGAGGAGAAGTGGCAAAGAAAATGGAGTGAGGCAAGAGTTTTTGAGGCAGATCCCGACTATAAGCCTAAGTTCTTCGTAACTTTTCCTTATCCATATATAAATGCCTATCCTCATTTAGGTTCTGCGTTCACTGTGTTAAGAGTCGACATAATAGCTAGGTATAAGCGCATGAAAGGCTATAACGTTCTCTTCCCTCAAGGTTGGCATGCTACTGGAGGTCCTATAGTCGCAGCCGCACTTAGAGTTCAGGAAGGCGACCCAAAGCAAATTAATATACTGAAGATGATGGGGATACCAGACAATGAGATACCTAAGTTTAAAGACCCGAGACATTGGGTAGAGTTTTTCAAAGAAGCTTGGAAGAGAGACTTTCAGAGATACGGGCTTTCTATAGACTGGAGAAGAGAATTCTTCACTACGTTCTTAAACCCTCCTTATAATAAGTTCGTTCAGTGGCAGTACAAGAAGTTGAGGGAGAGAGGGTTCATAGTTAAGGGGACTCACCCTGTAGTCTGGTGTCCGAAGGAACAGAAAGTTGTTGGCGATCATGATAGGCCTGACGAATATGTTGGAATAGGTCCTGAAGAAGTAGTCATAATAAAGTTCAAGGGAAAAGATGGCTTAGTATATCCATGTCTCACTTACAGGCCTGAAACTGTTTACGGGGCTGTAAACGTTTGGATCAACCCTAGCGCTGAGTACGTGATAGCTAGAGTTGACGGAGAACGTTGGATCGTATCACCGCATGCTGTAAGAGAGTTGAGAGACCAAGATCACGAGGTAATTGAGGAAGATGTAATAATGGGCCGTCAACTCATTGGTCGTTATGTAATTAACCCAATAACTAACTGGAGAGTTCCCGTACTTCCAGCTACATTCGTAGACCCTGACTTGGGAACTGGAGTCGTAATGTCAGTCCCAGCTCATGCTCCTTATGACTATGTTGCTCTCGAAGAATTGAAAAGGAGACCAGAGCTACTTAAGGAATACGATGTAGATCCCTCAGTAGTCGAAGAGATCAAGCCAGTTAGCATAATAAGGCTTGAAGGATACGGCGATTACCCAGCCATTAAAGTAGTTAAAGACATGAAGATATCTAGCCAAAGGGACGTAGAGAAACTTGAGAAAGCAACTAAGACTGTGTACACTAAGGAGTACCATCAAGGAGTATTGAAGGAAGTGTTCGGAAAGTGGGCAGGAAAAGTAGTTTCTGAAGCTAAGGAAGAAATAATATCAGAGTTCGTTAAGAGGGGAATAGCCCTCAGGCATTACACGTTACCCTCGAGAGTTTATTGTAGGTGTGGAAGCGATACTCATGTGAGAATAGTAAAGAACCAGTGGTTCCTCAAGTACAGCGACCCTGAGTGGAAGAGAAAAGCTCATGAGTGTATTGAGAGAATGAACTTCATCCCCAACACAATAAAGGAGTTCTTCCACAAACAAGTTGATTGGTACAGAGATTGGGCTTGTACTCATAGAGGAGAGCTCGGCACTCCTCTGCCGTGGGATCCTGAGTGGGTTCTTGAGTCGTTAAGCGATTCAACGATTTACATGGCTTACTACACTATATCTAAGTACTTGCAAAGACCAGACCTTTACAACATTGACTGGAATAAGTTAGATGACCGGTTCTTCGATTATGTCTTTTTGGGAATAGGAGAAGTAGGCGAGGTTTCCAAGAGAACGGGGATATCAGTAGAACTCCTCAAGAAGATGAGGGAGGAGTTTTCATATTGGTACCCTGTCGACTTGAGGGTTTCAGGTAAGGACTTGTTGCCAAACCACTTAGTGTTCTTCATAATGCATCATGTAGCTATATTTCCTGAGAAATACTGGCCTAGGGGGATAGGGATAAACGGTTGGGTACTCGTCAGTGGCAAGAAAATGTCCAAGAGCCTTGGAAACTTCATAACTCTCAGGCAAGCTCTCGAGTGGTGGGGAGCTGACGCAACGAGGTTTGCTGAAGCTTACGCTGGTGAATCAGGTTTAGATGATGCTAACTTTGAGCCTGAAATAGCCGATAGAGCTGTTGAGATACTTTACAATTGGTACACGTTCGCTATAGAGAACTATGGAAGGGGTAGAGGTGATTGGAAGCTCATCGACGACTGGTTCCAAAGTGTGCTTTATAGAACGGTGAAGGATGTAGAGGAGGAGATGGAGAACTTGAACTTCAAGACCGCGTTAGTCAAAGGATATTTCGACTTACAGAACGCTTATAAATGGTACTTAAGGAGGTGTGACGGAGTTCCCAATAGGGAGTTGTTGAAGAAGTTCATAGAGTTCCAAACATTAATGTTAGCCCCTATAACGCCGCACATAGCTGAAGAAATATGGGAGAAATTAGGAAAGGAGGGATTCATAAGCTTAGCTAAATGGCCTGGAGTTGAGGAGGATAAAATAGTGCCTGAATTAGAGAGGGGGGAGAAAATTGTCAGGACGTTAATTGAGGATGCAGTTGAAGTCATAAAGCTTCTCAGAAGAAAGCCGAAATCGATGAAAGTAGTCTTAGCCAGTCCATGGAAATATGAATTGCTGAGACGAGTGAGAGAAAGAGTTGCTAAGAGGATGAGAGTGAGCGATGCTCTGAGAGAGGCTATCAGGGAAATGAAGATAGCCGATAAAAGACTAATAGGAGTTATAGCGAGCACTCTGACTAGGAGAGTAGGAGTACTCGACTTGATGGTACCTCCTGAGTTCGAGAGAAAGCTCATAGTCGAAGCCTCAGACTTCATAAAGAAAGAACTAGGACTCGAGAGAGTTCAAGTGATAACGGAGGAGGAATGCGAGGAACCGAAAGCAAAGCAAGCGTTGCCAGCTAGACCTGCGATAATTATCGAGTAACTTGTTTTATTAAGTAGTTAAAGTTAGGCGCTCTGACCTCAATTAACAAGATACTGATCACTAAGCGTTTAAATACACGACCGAATTACTTTTAACAGTATGTCTGCTAGAAAAGTTTGGAACATTATTAAGGACAGAGTTAGCATCAGTGAGGAAGAGTTCTATAACATGGTCCGTGAAATATTAGATAAAGTCCTAATAGTTAACGAAGAGGCAGCCGCAATAATGGCTGCAGAGAAGTTAGGAATAAGTGCGGAAGACATACTCTTTCCACCAATAGTAGGCAGAATCCTAGAGATAGGGCCAGTTAAGAAAACGAGGAGTGGGGCTCCTTACAGAATGTTCGCTTTAGTTAACGAAAAAGAGTTTAGAACTTGCGTAGCCTTTGGGGAGGAGCACGTTTCCAAACTCGAAGAGTTAGAGGAAAGAGTAGTCAAAATATCACACTATGTGTTGGCGAAGACTGTTATGGGTCCGCTCACTAGAGTAACCGAGTCGTCCGAGCTTGAAGTCCTAAGCGATGACGTACTGCCACCAATATACGAGTTAGAGCCAGCCATATGTCGATCGTTAGAAGAGTTAAAGGGAATTAGAGGACAGAGGATAGCTAGAGGACTAGTCCTCGTTGACCAAGTAACTGAAATGACCGTGTGCCCTTACTGTGGTAGTGCTGTAACGTTATCTGAAGAGGGATGGAACTGTCCTATTCACGGAATAGTTGAACCTGAGACGAGGAAAGTTCATAGGTTTCAAATATCTGATAAGAGCGGAATATACTCAGCAACTTACTATGGAGACGTAAAGGACGCTAAAGGTAAAGTCATAACGTTCAAGGGAGCTTTTATAGGGGAAGAAATACATATCTCTAAGATATACTTAGTGTCAGGAGTGCCTGAGATCCTATGAGTCTAACGGAGGAATGAGAAGTAAAGTCTTTTAACCTCTCACGTCTTATATTCACTGAAGATCAAGTTAGGCAAGCGGGGGTGCCCGAGCTAGGTCAAAGGGCTAGAGCCGACCATAGGGGCGGGACTCAGGCTCCCGTGGCGAAGGCCTGCGCGGGTTCAAATCCCGCCCCCCGCACTAAGATGCTCTTGAAAAGTCGCCTAGCCAATATGACCTGTTACGTAAAGCTTTGATCGAACTTTAAAGTCGATTCGTAGGATCATCATTTAGACAGCTAATTTAATGAATTTCTAGAAACATTTTTCATAAACATTACATTAAGGTCAAGGTCAAATATTAAGCGTAACAATTGCTTTTGACAAAACTCAAAGATAAGAGGGTGAAATATGGGAATTCTTACTAGGCGGTGGTGACTTTGACCGTAAATGTTGGAGTAATAGGAGTTGGCGGTATGGGAGAACTGTTTATAAAGTATTTCTTAGAGAGCGGGAGAGCAAAAGTCGTAGCCATAGCCGATATAAACGAGAATAGGCTTAAAGGCATTTCATCTAAGTATGGGATTAAGAGAGCTTTCATTGATTGGACTAAGTTAGTTAAGTTACCTGAGGTAGATGCAGTGGCTATATGCACTCCTCCGAAGTTTCATAGAGAACAAGCCATAGCGGCTTTAGAGAATGGAAAACACGTGATGTGTGAAAAACCTCCTGCTATGAATGCTAAGGAGGCCCTCGAGATGGCTAGAGCCTCTAGGAGATATGGGGGAGAGTTAGTTTACGGGTATCAGTGCAGGTTTTCTATGCACTCGAGATACGTAAAAGAGTTAGTAAAAGAGGGGTATCTCGGTGAAATATATCGTATAAGAGTTCACTATTTGAGAAGGAGTGGAGCGCCCCGTGGCTGGTTCAGAATCAAGGAAATCGCGAGAGGAGGACCTCTAATAGACTGCGCAATTCACTACATCGACTTAGCATGGTGGGTAGTTGGTAGGCCGAGACCGACTACAGCTTTTGGTGTGACATACGACTTACTAGGAAGATATGAAGTCGAAGACACTGCCATAGGCATGGTAACCTTCTCTAATAAGTGTAACATGATAATAGAGGCATCTTGGCTTCAAAACTGGTACAACGAACACAGGATCGTGATATACGGGACTGAGGGAGGGGCTCAAGTCTTTCCACAAGCTGAGATTCATAAAAGGATCGGAGAGTATTTCACTACAATAAAGCCAGAGATAAAGGATATAAACACTCAGAAAGCTAAAATACTTCACTTCCTCGACGTTGTTGAGAAAGGGGTGAAACCTATACCGAGCGCCGATGATGGAGTAACAGTGATGAAAATAATCGACGCGATATACGAGTCAGCGTCTAAAGGCACTTCTGTTAACATAGAATGAGAGTAGACGTGGACTGTTTTAAAAGAGTAACCTAAATTTCTTGATGTGTCTCCCTCTTATGGGTATCTGAGTCTTGCACTTAGGACATCTGTTGTTCTCATCTAACTTATAGCTGACTATCCTCCAGTTGAATCTTTTAATTACTGGATAGTTGCAATTAGGACAGTAAGTGTGTTCTCCTTTGTGGCCAAGCACGTTCCCTACATAAGGGAACTTAACGCCGACCTCTTTAGCTATCTCATACGCTTTTTCCAGCTTACTCACGTCAGTTGGCGGATTCGTGAATTCGTAGGCTGGGAAATATCTCGTGAAGTGTATTGGAACGTCTACCCCTAACTCTTTACAATGTCTTTCAATTACTTCACGAATTGTACTTTCATCGTCGTTTACTCCAGTTATGACTAGGAATACTACTTCAACATGCATTCCCATTTGAAGCGCCCTTCTAGCGTTCCTCCAAACCACGTCTACTGATGTTCCTCCCAAATACTCTTTATAGACCTCCTGCGTTCCCTTCACGTCTACTTTTAGCCCGTCCATTCCAGACTTATAAAGCTCTTCAAGAGCTTCTAACGTCATGTAACCGTTCGATACAAAACATGCATAGAGTCCTTTGTTTCTCCCTAACTTGAAGACATCTAGGCTGTACTCGAATAGCAGAGTGGGTTCGTTAAAGCTAACACAAAGACCTTCATCTCCGCGTCTTAGTGCGCTGTTAACTATAGTCTCAGGTGAGACATAAGATGCGTTTTCAGGATTCGGAAATGTCTTCGACATAGTCCAGTTTTGACACCAAGGACATGTGAAGTTGCAAGACCACGTTGAGAATGTTAGAGCTGTACTTCCAGGCCAATAGTGAAAGAAAGGTTTTATTTCAATAGGTCTACTTTCAACAGCGCTTAAGTCGCCGTAGACTAAGGTGTAAAGCTTCCCCTCGATGTTTATCTTTGTGCCACAGAACCCCCTTCGTCCTATTGGAATGATGCATCTGCGCTCACATACTTTACACCTAACTTTGTCGTTCTTGAGTCTCTCGTAAAGCTTAGACTCAACGACGTTTGGTAAATGAACTAACTCACTGACTTCCATAATACATCAAGTTACTTAACCCTTAAGAGCCGTATTAAAGTTGTTCTGCTCTCAGGGCAGAGCAGCGTTTAAAATATTTAAAAAGTAAACGCTAACTATTATCCGGTGGTCGCATGAAAGTAGGAATTTTCACTGTACTATACAACGATCAGCCGTTCGAGAAAGTCCTCAAGTATGTCTCCTCGATAGGTTATGAAGCTGTTGAACTTGCTGCTTGGAAAGCTAGCACTCACCTCAACATAGACAAAGTCTTGAGTGGAGGGGCTGGAGAGTACAAGAGGCTGATCGAGAGTTTCAACTTGATGATATCAGCTCTTAGTAATCACCTAGAAGGACAGCTCATACTGGGTCCTCACGACTCTAGCACTGACGAGTGGTATAAAGGAACTCCAGAGGAGAAAGTTAAGTATGGCATTGAGAGAATGAAAAAGACTATTGAAGCAGCCGCACAACTTGATGTCAACGTAGTTAACAGTTTCGCTGGTTGTCCTAATTGGTCAGCTTGGTACATATTCCCTCCAACTTACGAGAAGATATGGGAGAGTTACTACGACCTATTCAAAGAAAGGTGGTTGCCAATTCTCGACCATGCTAGAGATCACGGGGTTAAGTTAGCCTTTGAAACTCATCCTCAAGAGCTCAACTACAATTTAGAGACAGCTAAGAAGTTAGTTGAGGTAGTCGATGAACACCCAGCTCTAGGGTTTAACTATGATCCAAGTCACTTCGTATGGCAACAAATGGACCCAGTTATATTCATCTACGAGCTAGGGAAGAGGATATTTCACGTCCATGCGAAGGATGTAGAAGTCATACCTCATCAAGCAGCGAGAACTGGTGTCCTAGTCACTGGGGCATGGAACAGAATAGCAAGAGCCGTTAGGTTTAGGACTGTTGGGTGGGGTCAAGTGCCATGGAGGAGAGTAATAACAGCGTTACTCGAGATTGGATATGATTACGTGATGAGCGTTGAACATGAAGACCCAACGTTTAGTAGAGATTCTGGAGTGGAACAAGCGGTAGCGTACTTGAAACCTCTCCTCAAGGTAAAGCCGCCAGAAGTCAAGCCCTGGTGGTAAAGCTATAACTGATTTTTTATCTTACCTTGCTCTCACATTTAACTCAATTACGCTCTTCAGTCTTAACATAATCCTCTATTTAAGTCATCTGTTAGGCTCGATGAGGTTTCGTGTTGAGTAGAGAAGTGTTAGTTAATAACTACCATAAAATTAACTCATAAAGCATCTAATGTCAGATTTCT
>Ga0180302_10000774_pt1 | contig 14649 bp, 14 predicted proteins | sample GuaBasSediGuay17_FD_121794 | JGI IMG/M metagenome (GOLD analysis project Ga0180302, IMG submission 121794) | Subseafloor sediment microbial communities from Guaymas Basin, Gulf of California, Mexico - Guay17, Core 4571-4, 12-15 cm | ecosystem: Environmental > Aquatic > Marine > Hydrothermal... | reverse complement strand
GTGCGGGTGCGGATGTTGTGATAAACTTCTTACCTGTTGGAAGCGAGTCGGCGACAAAATGGTATGTAGAGCAAGTTCTAGAAGCTGGAGCGGCACTTGTCAACGGAATCCCCGTCTTCATAGCGAGAGAACCTAGATGGCAGCAAATCTTCGAAAAGCATGGTATTCCTTTAGTAGGAGATGATGTTAAGAGCCAAGTTGGAGCAACGATTCTCCATAGAACCTTGGTCAAGCTATTCGTTGATAGAGGCGTTAAGATTGAGAGAAGTTACCAGCTTAACTTTGGAGGAAACACCGACTTCTTAAACATGCTTGAACGTGAGAGATTGACTTCGAAGAAGATCTCGAAGACTACCGCGATCACGAGTCTAATACCGTACGACATCGGTGAAGAGAATATACACATAGGGCCGAGCGATTACGTTCCATGGCTAAAAGATAGGAAGTGGGCTTATATCAGGATCGAGGGAACGGCCTTTGGAGGCTGCCCACTAACTGTCGAAGCTAAGCTGGAGGTATGGGATAGCCCGAACTCTGCTGGAGTAGTAATCGACGCATTAAGATGTGCGAAGATAGGGAAGGATCGAGGAATAGGAGGAGTGTTAGTAAGTCCATCGGCCTATTTCATGAAGAGCCCGCCAGTACAATATCCAGATGACGTCGCTAAACGCATGGTTGAAGAATTCATTCAAGGAAAGAGGGAACGATAATCTTTGAACGATAACTCGAGCGGCAGAGATGCTTTACCGATAACCTGCCAACATTCTCTCCACCAATAAAGTTAGCCTATATTCTATTTATTAGGGTACTAGGTTGTAGGATGAGCCAACTTCCTAGCTAACCTCTCAATTAACCTATCATAGATGCTCGCAAAGACGTGATAAGTCCTCTTTCCAATCCTGTAGAGGGTTATGAAGAAGAAGACGGCGGCCACGGTCATCACTATCTTGGAAAGGACGTCTCCTATCAGTGAGATCCTCGCGAGGTCGGCGGCATAAATCCAGGCTATCAAGCTTAGAATAGCGTATATTATGTCTATGAATAGTCTCTTAAAAGTCTCCTTAGTAACCCCAACTCTGGTGGCGAGTCTCACGGCGACGATGTCGGCCAACTTCTTAATCGACAATAAAATCGCGTATCCGAAGTAAATTATTAAGCCTGTCTCGATGACTATGAATACGTCGCTTGATGTGAGCGCGGCGTCTTCTAAGCTTATCAGGGTGAAGCCTGAGAAAATAGGCTCAATGAGCCTTAGAATCAATAAGGCTATGATTAATCTTAACAACTTCCCCACCAATTCTGAAAGGGTTTGCTTTACGATATTCTTCTGCAGCGGAATCTCCGGCCACGGGGGTCCTGAAGTCATTATCGAAGGTCGAAGGTCTTCTGTTATTGCTTTTCTTGCAATGTATATGCCTGCAATATAATATGCGAATGGCGCGAAGGCTATGTAATATAGAGCTAGTTCGGGGAAGCCTAATATAGCCATTAAGAAGATCACGAAGAGCCTAACGTCGCGTGTAACTGGAATGTTCCGGATCGCGTCTGGATTTATCTCCGCTGATTTTAGGAGATGGGTCACGTAACTTACAAGAATTGTGTTGGCCGATGCGAGGATGATTATCAAAGCGGTGAATGCGTTTAGAGGCCATAAAGCTAAGGCTAAACCCAAGATTATTGATAGATCGGCCAATCTATCGAGAAGAGAGTCTAGTAGACCTCCAAACTTTGAGGCCCTCTTAAAGAGTCTGGCCAGCTCTCCATCCATCCCATCGATTATCGAGGAGGCTTGGACAAGTATTCCTCCTATGAAAAACCATCGGGTAGCGAGAAAGATGCTCCCAGCCAAGGCTATTAAGAACGATAATACTGAGATTATGTTAGGGCTTATGAATATTCTTTTCTTGTAAAGCATGAGGGAAAGCGTTGAAGAAACAGGTCTATTTAGGTATCTTGATATGATACCATCTGTGGGTCTAACGAGTTCTTCCTTTAATATTCTCCAATAAATTTCACGAGCCTTCTCTAAGTCCTGAAGCGTATCCACATCCTTCCAAAGAAAGCCCGTCACATCTACAAAGCTTACCTGGCCATCCGCGGCGGCGAGGTTTAATGCGTCTTTTATTTTGGCATTCGGCCCTTTTTGCTTCAAGGCTTTCCGAATATATTTTCGAGCCGACTTATTGCAGAATATCACTCCGGTATCTATTCCATAGATGGGCGTTAACGATTTACCGACCTCCACTACCTTTCCATGATCTACGTCATCCAGTTTTAACTTCAACCCCTCCTCGGCGCTAGCTAGGCTAGGCTCCCTATCCAGGCAGACCAAAAACGCCTCTTTTACAGAATCGATTCTGTTTAAGACGGTTTTTAGGAGGTCGCGTGTAAAGATGTGATCTGACATTAAGACCAGAAATCTATCTTTGATCTTCTCCGCGGCCAAACCCATGCTATAGAGGTTCTCGAATGTTTCCAAATCTGTCTCCAAAATCTTAACCTTATCTCCAAATTTCTCACGAAGAACTTGAGTATATTCAGGTCTTGCGACTATGAATATTTTGGTGATGCCGAGGCTTTTAAGCCTCTCAATTATAAAGTCCAGAATAGTAACACCGGGCTCTAACTCCATCATAAACTTAGGGGCTTGATCCGAGTAAGGCTTCAGTCTAGTCGCTTTTCCAGCAGCGAGAATAGCTACAGGAATGCTAGTGGCCATAATCTAGCCTAAGAAGGGCTCCTTAAGATATAAGTTTTAAGCGCGAAAAGATTATTGAACGGAATCAGGCTTTGATATCTTAATGATGAGATAATCCGTTGTTGAAGAGCAATTTGTAATTAAAATAATCTTCTCAAGAGCCTTGCTCGGCCTCGATAAGATTATTACCATGTCTATCTACACTTAAGCATCGAGATCAGGATGCTCTTCATCCTCTATACTACTGGACGATGCAATCTTCGCTGCAAATATTGTGGAGGAAGTTTTGATGAGTCTGTGGTTCCATGGGAAGTTAAATACTCTGTAAGCGACCTGAAGAGGATCGTGGGAAGGGAAGATGATATAGCGTTTTATGGCGGTGAACCTTTGCTGAACACGGACTTCATCGAAGAGGTTATGGCCGAGCTTAACCCATCTCATTATATTCTCCAGACGAATGGCATTCTCCTCGATAAACTCGATCTTGAATTAATTAAAAGATTTGATGTGATTTTGGTGTCCATCGATGGCCCTAGATGGCTCACCGACCTGAATAGAGGAAGGGGTGTATACGATGCCGTAGTCAGAAATGTTAAATGGCTTAGGGAGATAGGGTATGATGGCGATCTCATTGCAAGAATGACCATTACAGAGGAGTCAGATATATTTCGAGATGTAAATCATCTCCTAAACCTCAAGCTATTCGATCACGTTCACTGGCAACTCAGCTTTGTCTGGACTGAGCCTTGGCGCAATCTCTGGAGCTGGATTAGAGAAAGCTATGAACCTGGTCTCGGAAAGCTTCTAGATCAATGGATTGAAAAGATGAGAGATGGAGTTGTGGATGGAATCGCGCCCTTTCAAGGAATCTTCACGAGAATTTTAAGGGATGGAGTTAAGCCTCCATGCGGCTCGGGAGTGGATTCATTCACGGTAGTAAGTGATGGAAGGATCGTAGCATGCCCCATCGCGGTGAGAGAGTCTTGGGCTTATGTGGGGCGAATAGGAGAGATTGATAAAGAGAAGATTAAGAGCTACAAGCCTCCAATAGGTGAACCATGTCTCTCCTGCCGATATTTCAAGATCTGTGGGGGAAGATGCCTCTATACTCACGTGGAGAGACTCTGGGGAGATGAGGGAATGCGAGCGATCTGCGAGGTATCGAAGTTCATCATAGACCTAATTTTGGAGAAGATTCCCACGATCGAGAAGTTTTTGGAGGAAGAGACGATAACCGAAGAGCAGATGATTTATCCAAAGTATAACAATACTGTTGAGATAATGCCATAAAAAATAAGGGTTGGTTATGAGGTTTATCTACCTAGTTTTTGCTTCAAGAGTTTGATCGAAATCATGCTTCAAGTCTTAGTTTCCTTCCCCCTTCGTAATGGTCTTCGCTGGAAGGGTCGTAGCGATCTCAGTGACCGTTGTGCTCTCAGTCACGGTTGTCGTGACGGTGGATGCTCCAGCGGTTACTGTTGTTTCGATGACTGTCGCAGTCCCACCAGCCTGCGTGATCGTAGAGGTCAGAGTCTCAGTGCCTGCATTATTGATAGATAACTTGGAGATAGAATACTTACCATCCGAAAAAGCTCCTAAGTTGTCAACTATTTTCTTCCTCTTAAAGAGATGTAGTAGGCATTCTTACCTTTAAAGCTTCAAAAGGTAATATGCATCCCCCATGATTAGGGAGCTTGAAAGCGATCTCAAAGTATATAAAACCCTAGGTAAAGGGGATTCCTTGGGGCCCGTAGCTCAGCCTGGTCGGAGCGTCCGGCTGATAACGAAAAATTTCGTGATAATTGGCAGAGACCGGAAGGTCGTGGGTTCGAATCCCACCGGGCCCACTTCATAAATCTCGTGACTTTTCGTCTCTTCTGGCCCATCGGTTAGATAGATAGATTGATTATTATTCCCGTCACCATTCCTGAGAAGTTGAAGATTGAATGGGCTATGATTGCCGGGATCAGGGAATTTGTAGATGTCTTGAAGTGGCCGGCGATCAATCCCAAGATCGATGCTCCGACAAGTATCAGGAAAATTGTCAACGGAGTCATTAGATAAGCGTTGAAGGCTGATAGATGGGCTAAAGCGAAGACTATGGATGAGATTATGATCGCCGGCCATCGGCCAATACATCTTATCAAGCATCCTAGAAGTAGCCCCCTAAATAGAAATTCCTCACCAATTGGGGCTAGGATTAGGGTTATCGGAATCAGGAATAGAATACTTACTTGGATTTGATGAGATGTCGATGCTAGGATGTTTATGAGATAGGTCATGGGTAGAGATGAGGCGAATGAGATCGCAATGACCTTCAATATAGGTCCAGATTGAGGTCTCAAGCCCATCAGATCCCTATATTTGGCCTTGAATAGGATGATCGCCGCCAACGTGCTTGAGGCCGTGAAGATTATCTGGATTGAGATTATCGCATATACGAGACCGTCGACCTGCTGACGGATCATTCCACCGATCAAGTTGCCGAATACGAATATGAGGATCCAGATGCTGAATGCCTTGAAGATGCATGAGATCCTTGATTTGTTATTGAGAGACATCTTACATCCCTGTGAACTGGTTTAAGATTCATTGGATCAATCTCTTTCTATGAATGACTTTATCGTTCTTTTAAGCTTCTCCTTGCTCTCCTCGATCTTCCTGAATACTTCTTGAAAAGCTCTCTTCTTCTCGCTGAGGATCTTACACCTCTCTTCGATCATTCTAGAGATCTCACTTGGGTTCGGCGATCCGAGAGTCTTCCTCTTCGCAACGGCTCCTAATGGATCTTTGATGACTTCGAGAACGTTCTCTGGAATATCAATCTCTCTGTTGAGAACTTTTCTTGAGACTTTTCTAATAATATCTAGATCTAAGTCTTTGATCTTCATTTCCCTCTCCACGAGTTTCTTGACGATTTCGCCGACTATCATGTGAGCCTCTCTAATTGATATTCCAAGATGTTCGATTAGGCTCTCGGCTAAATCCACTGCTGGAGCATAGCTGTCGGAGATTATTTCACGCATTCTCTCAGCCCTAAACTTTACGTTCTTCATGATCTTAGAGAATATCTTAAGGATGCTTAGAACCTCTTTCAACGCCTCGAAGATTAGCTGCTTCTGGTCTTGTAGGTCTCGGTTATATCCGGTCGGAGTTCCCTTAAGCTCCATTAAGGATGCCGTGAGCAACCCGGAGATCCTTCCAGCTTTCGCTCTCGCCAACTCAAGTATACATGGATTCTTCTTATGAGGCATTACGCTGGATGGCGACGCGAGTTGATCTGAGAGCTCAACGTATCCAAACTCATTTGAAGACCATATTACGAAGTCTTCTGAAACCCTGCTCAGGAAGGTCGCTAAAATCGATGATACTGAAAGAGCCTCTAATGCGAAGTCTCTCGAACTAATGGCGTCTATCGAGTTCTCGACGACCCCGTCAAAGCCAAGGAGTTCGGCAACTCTAAGTCTATTCAGCGGTAGATCTGATCCGCCTATGGCTGATGCTCCAAGCGGAGACTTATTCACCCTCCTATAGCATTCCTCTAGTCGCTCAAGATCTCTGAGGAGGTGATCGAATAATGCTAGTAAATAATGTGAAAGAGATCCGATCTGAGCATGCTGGAGATGAGTGTATAGCATTAGTGGAGTGTCTTTCTCCTCCTCAGATCTGAGCAAGACCACTTCCATTAAGTTGAGGAGTTCACTCCAGATCTCAAGCAGATATCTCCTCATCCTAAGCCTTATGTCGAGGGCGACTTGATCATTTCTAGATCTCCCTGTATGGAGTTTTCCACCAATCTCTATTCCAATCATCTTTATTAACCGCGCCTCGATGAATTCATGGACGTCCTCGAACTCTTCAGCCTTGAAATCTATCTTTCCCTTAAGCCACTCGTCCTTAATCTCTTCAAGGGCCTTCAAGATCCTCTCCAGATCTTCGCGGCCGATTATCCCTTGCTCATACAACATTATCGCGTGAGCCTCACTTCCCAAAATGTCCTCCAAAAAGATCTCCGAGTCATCTTCAAGTGAGGATAGGAATCCTGCAACCTCCTTATCTAAAGGCTTACCGAGTCTTGAACGATAAATCCCGGAATCCAAGCCAGCCCCTCAACCAAACCTAAGATCTCACTAATTAATCATTACTCCAATTAATTGAGAGGATGAAAAGATATTTGGACCGGGCGGGATTTGAACCCGCGACCTCCCGCACGCCAAGCGGGCGATCTCCCAGCTGATCTACCGGCCCGGCTTTAGATCGTCGCGGGCTTTCTTAAATTTTTCTTACTTTAAGAGCTTCTTGGGTTTTATCCAGTTGTATTTTCTCCATTTCTTGGTTTCTCCGAATCCGCAGTGGGCGCATCTACCCTTTGAGAGGTTGAATGAGTGATGGCCACATCTCCTACACCTTATGTGGACAACTTTATTCCTCTTTCCGAAGGATGGTGTTCCCTTGGTCATGGTGATCACTCCTTAATTGTCGGCGAGACCATTATGACGTTGTCGCCTCTAACGACTATGACCCCAAGTCTTCTCTGAATGGAGTTATCCGAGCTCAGCTCCTCAGCCTGCTCTAAGACTAAGTTCATGTGTTGATCATATCCTTGAAGGATCCCCCTAAGTATTCTCCCACTCCTCAACCTCACCAGCACCGTGTTTCCGAGACTTTCGGAGAGTATTTTCAAGGATACATCGCTCGGCAAGATTCTCCCCCAATCGTGAGAATTGTTCTCTACCGGCAATATTAATTTTTATCTCTCTAATCATAATTCCTCAGTAGTTCGCTGAGTATCTCTGGAGACTGATAGGCTTTGCCGAGGGGAGCTACCTTTTTCTTGAAGGTCATCTTGATGGTTATCGTGATGGAGCAGCAGGCTTCCTTAGACGATGAGTTAAGGGTGTTCAGAGAGATAGAGAATGAGGTTCAAAGTATTTTAAAGAAGTCGAGGAGGGCTCAGAGAGAAGTGGGTGAAAGAATACATTATTTCAAGCTAAATGGCCTTAATAGATTTGACGATGTCTGGAAAGTCGTTGAAGAGATGAATGTGGCCCTCATATCTCTTGATGGCCTCAGTCTCAATGATCTAAGAGAATTTATAACGGAGCTTAAAAAGAGGTTTTCAGACAAGAGTATATACCTGATCAGATGGCCGATACTCCTGATCCTACCAAAACATATGAGGCTCGTTGTTCATGGTTAGGTGTAGGTCGCAAGGGTTATGGACTCAAGGTTTTGAGGAGTGTATATCTTTGTTGATGGGAGTACTTTTGAGGCGCTTCTCGCCAGACTCATAACCGCATCATATTCTCCATGGACGAGTATCAGGTTTCTAGGCTTAGGCTGGAATGTCTTAAGATATCCTAGTAGTTGTTGTCGGCTTGAGTGGCCTGAGAATCCGTCAACCTTAACTATCTTAAGCTTGACGTTTACGAGCTCCGTTTTGCCCCCCTCGCCCATTAAGTGGAATTCCCTCACTCCCTTCAGCAGCTTTCTTCCAAGCGTTCCCTCAACCTGATAGCTCACGAAGATGAGGATGTTCCTATCATCTGAGGCAAACTCCTTCAGGTATGTTAAGATCGGGCCTCCCTCGAGCATCCCGGATGTGGCCATGATTATCGCGGGCTCGCGCATGTTCAAAACCTCGTCTCTATGTTGGACGCTCTTTATCGGCGTGAAGTATTCGCTCATGAAGACGTTTCCAAGCTCGTCGATCTTATTCCTGATCTCCCTCCCAAGATAATCTGGATAAGCTGCATGTATGGCTGTTGCCTCCACGACTAGTCCATCCAAGAATACTGGAACCTCAGGTATCTCTCCAGAGGTGAATAAATGGTTTAGGACGAGCATGATCTCCTGAGCTCTTCCGACCGCTGGAACTGGTATCAGAACTTTTCCACCATCCTCTATCGTCTTCTTAACGTATTCCGCGAGAGTTTGCTCACTTTCCTGTCTAGTGAATGGGATTGGCGTTGCTCCATAGGTGCTCTCCATTATTAAGGTCTCGGCCCTCGGAAACCTATACACGCTTGCATCCAAGGTTCGGCTATTTTCGAACTTGAAGTCTCCAGTATAGATTATGTTATGGAATCCTTCGCCGATATGTATGTGGATTATCGCCGACCCAAGGATGTGGCCAGCATTATAGAACGTGATCCTGACATCTGGAGTTATATTCGTCACGACTCCATATCTCAAGGGAACCGCATGTTGAACGGCCAACCTAACATCGCTCTCACTATATGGGGCGAAGGCTCCTTCTTTTCCAGCCACGTTGATGAAGTCGAGTTGCTGCATCAGCATTAGCGGCAGGGTCGGCTCCGTGCAGTAGACAGGCCCTCTATACCCGTATTTGAATAAGTATGGAACCATTCCCATATGGTCGAGATGAGCATGGGTTATCACGATCGCATCCAACTCACTTACGAGATCTTCCATCATATCGAATCTGGGCATCATCTCAAGATTCCTTGAACCGCTTGGAGAATATCCACAGTCGAGGAGGACTTTACTCTCACTAGTCTTTAAGAGGATCGCCGATCTTCCAACCTGTCTCCCTGATCCGAGAATCGTTATCATCGCATCAGTTGTCTCAAAGATCTGATTCCTAAACACCTTCTCTCCAATCATCCTTAAAGCCTTAAGCCTATATTGTGGATCTCCATAGATTATCTTCTTTACACGCTCAATGGTCTTCGTCTTCATCGGCGGGCTCATCTCAAGCTTTATCACCCATCCGAGCTCTGAACTTAGCGACTTTAAATCGTCATCTGAAGGCGGCTCAACTCCAGAGGCTATCTCAACTACGACCTCGCCCATTAATTCGTTAAAGACTAGTCCTTGAACTCCTCGGATGGTTTGTCTAATCTTCTCCTCGGCCTCTTCCTTCTCCATCCTAATGGATTCATCAGGTCTTATCACGACTCTCTTCTTTATCAAGGTGACAAGATCCTTCGCTATCTGATCCCTGCTTGAAAAGACGTTTCTACTCTTCGTATAGATTGCTATCCTAGGCCCCTCGAATTCTATCTTTGTGACACCGGATTCGATGGGATTGACGACAGAGAAGTATCTAGCGATGTCCTGCCTAAGCCTGTCAAGCGAGAAAAGCGGTTTCGAGCTCATGAACTTAAGTCAATCCTAATAGACAGTCTTGATGAACTGGGCATAAAGAGGCTTCTTCTCCTCATAAGTCAACTCCCTATATTTTTCACCAACCTTAATATATGCAACATCAACGCTGTCTCCAGAACCTATATCCCTTTGAATCGCCGCCGCAACGGCCTTGAAAGCGAGCTTCGCCGCGTCCTCTACATCCATATCCTCCCTATACTCGCTCTCAAGAATTCCATAAGCCACGGGCGACCCAGATCCCGTAGAGATTATGATCTCCTCGGTTAGGGTGCCATATAGATCGACGTTGAACATATGCGGCCCAGTATCATCGATTCCAGCTATAATTAATTGTGCATAATAGGGGAAGTATCTGGATCTGAACATGAAGTTTGCAGCGAGTCTCGCGGCTGAGGCTATGGGCATAGTCCTACCCCAAGATGTGTAATAATATCTCATATTTGCCTTCAGGAAGTCTATCAAGGTCTGAGCATCCGCAACTCTTCCAGCGATCGTTATGGCCGCATAATCTGCAAGGGGGAAGAGTTTCTTACCCTTCCTATGGGCTATGAAATACCCTGCTGTAACTCTGGTGTCGGTCGCTAAGGCGACACCGTTCTTCACGACCAAGCCCACGGTCGTAGTTCCGACCTTAATTCTATCTTGCATGTTGTATCTTCTAGAAAACATGTCCACCCCAGCCGTCAAAGCGGCTTGGAGAACCCTCCAACCAACATATTTTCTAAACTAGGATTCATAAAAATGTTTATGATCGCTGGATAAGGCTTAATAAGTAAGCGCTATGTGGAGATATTGCGATTATTCATGCCGGGCGAGGAATCTGCTGAGAAGGGTGGAGAGGTAGTTGAGGAGAAGCCGATAGTTAAAGAAGGAGACTTGATCCTCGTGGATTATACCTTTAGGATCAAGGAGAACGGCGAGCTCATCGAAACAACGATAAAGGAAGTTGCGGAGAAGGAAGGAATAGAAGAGGGAAGATTCGAGCCGAGATTAGTGATCCCTGGAAAAGGTTTTCTCCTAAAATCCGTTGAGGAACAGCTAATTGGGATGGCGCCGGGCGAGGAGAAGAAATTCGAGATCCCTCCTGAGAAAGCCTTTGGGCCGCGGGATCCATCTAAGATTAAGGTCATTCCGCTTAGAAGGTTAAAGAATGTTGAGGGGCCGATAACGATAGGATCTAGGATAACGATCGATGGTAGAGAAGGTATAGTTAGAAGCATAGGATCTGGGAGAGTTCAAATAGACTTCAACCCATATCTTGCCGGGAAAACCATTGATTGCTATGTTAAAGTTGTTAAGGTCTTATTAACCGATAATGAGAAGATCAAGGCATTAATACATTATAGGATTCCAGACGTGGATGTTAAGAAATTCAAGATTAGGGTGAAGAAGCCTGAGGTTAGGATAACTATTCCGGATGAGGCATTCCTATTGCCGGCGATTCAAGTCTCTAAGAGAGCTTTGGCCAGAGATCTAATGGACTACATCGAGGGAATTGAGAAGGTGACCTACATCGAGACCTATATGAAGCAAGCTTCTCAATAGAGGGTTGAGAGTTCAGCTTTAACAGACCCATCCACAAGATCTATGATCGCGCAGAACCCATCTCTAGCAGGTCCAGCGTTTATTACAACCGTTCTTCCAAGCCTAACGATTCCTCTACCTTCATGAGCATGGCCCGCGCACATCAAAATCGGCTGATGGTCTTCGATAAACTTCCTTATCGCTTTGCTTCCGATATGTTTTGATCCCGTGAAGTCTACTTCGAGGCCATAAGGTGGACTATGACTTATGAAGATGAGATTCTCTGGAAGATCCGCAAATTTTCTCAAAACATGCTCAAACTCCTCCTCACTTAGCTCGGTTAAGGTTCCAAACTTTCCGCTCCCACCACCTACCCCGATGAAGACGAAACCCCGAAACTCGACGGATTTACCGTGGAGATTTTCAGCGAGCTTGTTCTTCGGCTGCCAGCTAAGCATCTCCGGCGGATCACAGTTTCCTGAAACGAAGAATATACGGACTCCTGCCTCTGATAGTTTATCCATTATTTCTTCAGCATCTTCTAGATCTCCGAAGTGAGTTATGTCGCCGGCCACGACTATCAGATCAGGCTTGACCTCTCCAGCTTTCTTAACGATCTCCTCAACTCTCTCAAGCCTTCCATGAATATCGCTTACCTGAAGAATCCTCATGGCAAGCATTAGATCGGAATATCTAGGATAAAATCCTTAGCCTGAAATATTAAATTCACCCACATGAACTAAGATCTAGGAGCGGGGGTAGCCAAGCCAGGTCAAAGGCGGCGGGCTTAAGAACCCGGTAAATGCTGGTCAGATTTAGAAACCCGCTCCCGTAGGGGTTCGCGGGTTCGAATCCCGCCCCCCGCATCCATCTTTAATCTTTAAAAGAGCATTCTATTTTCCGGGCTATTGATCGTTAAATATGGTGATAATCATTAGCTCATTTTCCACTCCTTTTACTGATCGTCGCCAGAGTCTCGGTTATTCTCTCCATCTCTAGGAATACAAGTCCTAGATTCGGTTTTTCTGAGGTTAATGCTATGAGGAAGAGATCTTCACCGACGTTAGCTATCAAGATATTTCCCCCTCTTCCCTCGACCATCATCCTTAGGGGAGTCCCTCGGTTAAGCTCTTTACAGAGTCTCTTAGCGACTCCGGCGGCAGTCACGCTGATCGCAGCCATCTTCCTCTCATCTACTCCTCCTAGAGGTGTTGAGGCCAGGAGCAGGCCATCGGATCTAGCTAGCGCGCATCCAACTAGATCTCCGCCGGTCGCATTCATGAACTCCTTTAAGGCATTTTCAAGCTCAGATCTGAGGCTCATGTTTTGACATTAAGATAATCCTTTAAAAGTCTTATTAGCTGGAGATGGGTTTAGGAGCCGCCTCATCATCTTTAACATCATCATATCGATACTCCATTTTCGGGAAGGTGAGTGAGATCATTATATAATCGGATGCAATCACCTTCTATTGGTGTAATCGCTCTGCCAACCCCAATAGGTATGGTTTCGAGCGGTGCGAGCGAGTCTAGGGCGACCGTGATCCTCTACAATGGAATGGAGAAGAAGGTCAAGAATGAGAGCCTAGTGATAATCAGGAACAAGAATGGCGGAGATGTACTAGCGGTCTGCAGGGGCGGTAGAGGACTTAATGAAAACGTCAAGACTGGGAGCTTCAATCCAGGCGTTGCCTATGCGAGGAGGGGAAGAATTCCGAGTAGCGCCAAAGAATACTATATCTTCAATCTTGAGGTTATTGGGGCGGTGGGCGAGGATGGCATCGAGCAGAACAAGCTGATAATCGCGCCTACATCGATCGTCGAATTATTCTCCGATGAAGATGATCCCATGAAGCTTCTTAGTAAAGGATCTGATCTAACGATAGGCCATTATTGGGGCAAGCCTAATTGGAGAGTTCCAATCCTAAAACAATACATAAACTATCATATTGGGATCTTCGGCGTAACAGGCTCAGGTAAATCCTATCTAGCGAGATATGAGATAATACCGCTTCTCCGAAAGGCAGGCTATAGCTTGATAATAATGGATTGGAAAGGAAGTGATTACGCTCCATATTTTGAGCCCGTAATTCTCCTGGACAAAATCAAGGTTGACGACTTCACCGTCCTAAGCTACTTCAGCCAACTCACCAAAAACTTCGGATATCATGGAAGAGAGGAAAATCCCGTTGCCAGCGCCTTTGAGAGAGCGTTAAGGACTGTTGAATGGAGGGGGAGAAACCCGTCCGAGGCAAGAGACCTACTCTATAGAAAGGCGAAATCAATCCTTGAATTGGAGGCCAGTAGATTGAAGAAGATGGAGACGGGGCAACTCTGGCTTGAGAGATTGGATGCATCCTTCGAGCTAATAACGGAGGAGGAGATAGAGAAGTTCCTCGGAACCATGGAGCCATGGGAGATCCTCGCCGAGGCCAAGGATAAGGGAATAGTCGTGATAGACATGAGTAAGGGTGAGAAAGAGCAAAAGCTTGCAGCGTTTTACTCGATAGCAAGATATCTTAAGAGATTGATGGAGAGAAAGCAGAGACTAGATGTAGCACTAATAATCGATGAAGGTCCACAATATGCCCCTTGGCAACCGAAAGGGCTTGAAAGGGAGACTACTGATTTGATAATAGATCTCTGTGCATTGGGTAGAAGCTATGGATTGTCGATAGTGATCTTGTCACAGGGAATGGCAGGCGAGATAGGATTGAACTCAGCTGTCCGGAGGAACTTGAACACGCAATTCATCGGCAGAATTCATCCCTTAGACTTTGAAGAAGCTCAAAAGCTCGCTGCATCATATTATATCTCACCCGAAACTCTCTTAACCCTCCCAGAAGGCCACTTCTACTTCTTGGGCAGGATGAATCCATCTCCAACTCCATTGCTCATAAGTTTTGAGATAAGCTGAGAATAGTCGAATACTATGGCATTTTCAGCGAGCTCTCAGAAACCTTTATCCCATCATTAAGGCTCATTTAATCGATGAGCGAGGAGCTTGAGGAGAGCGCCATATCGAAGCTTCCACCAAAACTACAGGAAGAGTTCTTTGAACTCGCGGGGGAGGCGGCGAAGAAGGTTGCTGAAAGGCTTAGAGAGGAGGAGAGAAAGCTCCTGGAGCTCAAAAAGTTCATCAAGCTTAGATCCATATCGATGAACTTGGCCGGGGATCTAAGAGTGGGAGTAGTCGATGGATCATCTTCGCCGAGGCTTAGCGAGAGGCTTGGATATAGGATGGGGGTTTACACGGGATGCTATATGGTCTTTGATGGGGGCGAGATAATATCAGAT
>Ga0180302_10000772_pt1 | contig 14670 bp, 19 predicted proteins | sample GuaBasSediGuay17_FD_121794 | JGI IMG/M metagenome (GOLD analysis project Ga0180302, IMG submission 121794) | Subseafloor sediment microbial communities from Guaymas Basin, Gulf of California, Mexico - Guay17, Core 4571-4, 12-15 cm | ecosystem: Environmental > Aquatic > Marine > Hydrothermal... | reverse complement strand
CTCAAGTGCGGCAGCAGGCACTACCCGCCCAGGCCAGCCTGCCCGAGGTGCGGCTCCAGGGAGCTCAGGGAGGTGAAGCTCGCCGACGAGGGCAGAGTCGTGTCGTACACCGTCGTGAGAGTGGCGCCGAGGGGCTTTGAGCACCTCACGCCCTACGTGGTGGCGCTGATAGAGCTGGACGACGGCGCCAGGCTCATCTCTCAGCTCACTGACGTGAGGCCCGAGGACGTCAGGATCGGCATGAGGGTGGTGGCGACCTTCAGGAGGCTCAGGGAGCAGTCTGAGAGCGGCATCATAGAGTACGGCACTAAGTTCAGGCCCGCGTGACCCTGCTCCCCCTGCCGCGCCTCGGCATCAGCCCGCTCTCCTCGAGGACCGTGACGAGGGCTATCACGGCGGCAGTGCAGGCGAAGTCAGTTGAGATGGTAACCGAGGGCGCCAGGTCCACGGTCAGGCTCGAATATCTGAACACGCCCGTGGGCAGGCCCTCCCTAGCCCCCACGAGAATGTTGACCCTGCAGCCCCTCCTAAACAAGTCAGCTATTTCTTCCTTCAGCTCCGAGATCGCCCTGCCTCTCGTCGAGGTCACGATCATCGGCTCCCCCCTCCTGTCCCTAACGAACTGGTAGAGGTCCTGCACGTACACCGGCACTCTGTGCACCCTGCGCGAGTACGTCCTCCTCTGTATCTCGTACCTGGACCTTATGCCCTCAAGCAACCCCCTGATGAAGGCCTCGAGCTCCTCGCCTGACACCGGCTTGAAGGGGGTGACGTAGAGCTCGGCTAGCTCGAACGTCTGGACAGACCTGCCTATCCTAACCCCCATCTTCTCCACCGCGTCAAGGGGGCCTGTGTAGGGCACCTGCGCGACAGCTATCCTCCTTAAGACGGGGAGGGCGGACGGCTTCCCCTCGTAGACCTTCTTGTGCTCGACCTCGCCACTCGTCACCGACACGTACGCTCGGTCGTGGAGTATCTCGACCCAGACTATCTTGTCCGGGAAGTCGAGGTTGACGTCGGCGCCCGTCGCCTCCTTCACTCTGGCTCCGACGACGACGTTGACGTCGATGCTGGTGAACGGGTGCGTGCCCCTCCTCGTGGTCCTCACGGCGAACGTCTCGCTGCTAGAGATCCTGCGCTTAGCGACCTCTGCCGCTCGCTCGGCTATCTCAGCCGGGTCCGCCCTGGCCTCCGCCTCGACGACGAGCACCTTCTCAGCCTCGCAGACCTCCTTGAGTATGACGTCAGCTGCTTCCCACTTGTCCCGGGGGACCTCAACCAGTACTAAGCCGACGAACCCGTGGGGCCTGGGGGTCACTGACGAGCCGGGCAGCGCCTCCAGAATCCTAGAGGCGGCTACTCTCTCGAGGCCCCTGACCGTCTTGACTATTATGTCGACCAATTCAGCTCACCTCGAACCTCGATATGAAGAAGCCTATCGTGTCGTGGACGTGAGGGAAGTACCTGGCGACCAGGTTGGAGCAGCGGAACCCCCTATAGCCAGTCGAGGCCCTCACCCTGCAGGGTGTCACTAGCTCTTCAGGCACCGCTCCGTTGATCAGGGCCTCCCCCTCCTCGGGGAGGAGCGAGCACGTCGAGAAGACCACGTAGTCGGCCACATCCAGCGAGGAGACGGCCCTAACAAGCCTCAACTGTAGCCGCGAGTACCCCCTGATGGCCTCCCTGTCTCTGAGCACGAGCCTGAGGGCTGGGTCCCTCCTTATGGCACCGGAGTTAGAGCAGGGTGGGTCGATCAGCGCCTTGTCGACGCGCCTGTACTTAGCCCTCACCGAGTCGGCGAGCACCGGCTCCACCTCCACAGCCCCGTAGGCCTTGAGGAGGGCTCTCATCTCGCCCAGCCTCCTAGGCGATATGTCGACGGCCACTATGAAAGCCTTCCCCTCGGAGAGCTCAGCCGCAAGCTGGGCTTTAAGCCCCGGTGCAGCTGTGGCGTCGAGAATCACGTCCCCAGGGCTGGGGTCTAACTCGTGCACGACGGCGACGCTGGCCTTGTCCTGGACTATGAAGTACCCCTCCCTAACCCCCCTCACCTCGTCGAGCGGCCTCTTAGCCTCGACCACCTTGAACAGGTTCGGGAAGTCCCTGTCAGGCTCCAGCCTGAGGCCCTGGGCCTCCAACTTCCTAGCGCCCTTGTCGGGATCCATCTTCATAGTGTTGACCCTGATCCACCTCGTGGGCGTCGCGTTGGCCTTGAGCAGCGCCTCTACCTCCCTAGGTTCCATCAGCCTGAGCAGCTCCTCCACAAGCCACTCTGGGTGCGAGTACTTCAGCGACAGCCTCTTAGCGAGGCTCAGCCCCCCGAGCTCCTCGTTGAGCGCGTCGGGCGACAGCGACCTCAGAGCGTCGATCACCCTACGGGGCAGCAGGCCGCCCGTGTAGCTGCTGAGCACGCTCGGAGCAACTGCGCCGTCGAGCACGAGCCTGAAGGCCACCCTAGAGGCGCACCTCCTCCTGAGGTGGAGGCCCCTGACGCCCCGGGAGTTGAAGTAGTAGTCCGACAGGTAAACCACCGCTAAGGCCCTGTAGGCTAGCTCGTATGCCCTGGCCCTAACCCCGGGCTCCCTCAGCCCCAGCCTGCTGCAGGCAGCCCTGAACGCCTTGCTGAAGGAGAGCCTGCGCTTCTCGATGAACTCGAGAGTCAGCGTGGCTGCCCTAACCTCCTCCCTCATGGGATCACGGGCTCGTGCGGGTGGCCTCAATCCCCTATAAAAGCGTTTCGCTGTTCACCTGCGGAGATCCGCTCCCATAGCCGCGCTCACCGTGTAAAACTTATTGAACAATGACTCTTAATATCGAATTATAATTTCTCATAGTTAAACAGATAATGAGTGGACAGAGGCCTAGCGAGGCCCTCCTGCTACAAGGGTCACGAGGTGCGCTTCAACATTGCGTGAGCTGAGCTGTGCAACAAAGGCTTAACGCCGCCCTCAGCGACTCATCAGCCGGGTGGTGCGGGTGAAGTGGGGCAAGTGGATCAAGGTGGCGCTGGCTGGCGCGACTGCGCTGGTGCTGCTCAGCGGCTCTATCACGTTCAGCGCCATCGCCCTGGCTGGCTGGCTGCTTTACTTAGCCAGGAGGCTTAGGAGGGGCAAGGAGAGGAAGGAGGGGCGCGAGACCTACCTGAGGGAGGCGGCAGCCATCGAGGGAGGCGAGAGAGGGGGGTTGGAGGCTAAGATCTCGAGGATGCTAAGCTTCGACGGCAGGAAGCTGGTGGAGGTGACTCCGTCCACGAGGAAGCTAGTGCTCGATGAGGAGACGCCGTTGGTTTTCCTGGTAGGGCGCTTCAAGGTTGTGGGCGTAAGCGGGCTCAGGGTGCTGGAGCCCACGCCGGAGGTCGAGGAGAGGGTCATGCTGCTCTCTGACTCCATGCGCAGCGAGGGCATAGACCTGCTAGTCTACGGCAGGCCAGGCTACTGGGCCCGCAGGATCCCCGTGAACCTGCTGGTGTGTGCTAAGAGGTACACCCTGCGCGTGTCGCGCAGGGTCCTTGAGGACGTGAGCGGAGACGTGGCGTACGCTGTGGCTAGAGTGGCGTCGGCGGTCGGTAGTGGCAGGTGTGGCGTGCTGACGGCCAGTGAGCTGTGCTCGATTCTAGACGGAGGTGTCGATAATGTATGAGGAGGCCCTAAGTCTCAGCCACGCGCTACCGCTGGTGAGCCTCGAGGAGTTGGTGGGCAGCTCCAACGCCCTGGCTGTGGTGGGCGACGTCCCCCTGGAGATTGAAGCGGCGCTGGTGGTCGCGCTGACCGATTCAGGCAGAGTAGCCATCATCGACCCTCACTCCTCGAGGAGAAGGCTCGCGGCCGCTCCCGAGGTCTCCTGGAGGATCCTGGGCTGGAACGCCTCCCTCAGCCTAGGCGAGCTCCTGGCGGAGCGCGCTGGCGACAGGTACTTCATGGTCCAGTACGTCGCCGAGGCATTCTCAAGGGCACTGGAGCTATCTCCGCTCGAGCGCAGGGTGCTAACCGAGGCACTGGTGGAGGCGGCGGAGAGGGGGGTCAGCTGCCCCTCCGACCTGGTCTGCGTCGTGGAGGACATAGCGTCCACGATGCCGTACGGGGAGAGGGCTAGGCTGAGTAGGCTGCTTGAGTCGCTCGAGATTCTCAGCTTGGGCACTATGGGCGCCGCTCTCTCAGGCAAGGCTCCCCTGTTGGGTGAGGGAGAGGCGTCGCTCATAGACCTCGCCCTGCTGCCGTGGAGGCTCAGGTCTCTGGCCTACGTTCTGTGCGCGATGGCCTGCGCGCTAGGCGGCGTGGGCGCAGTGGTGCTTGGGGGGCCGCTCCCTGAGGGCGTCCCGGAGAGCGTGGGGCTGGTGCTCGACCTCATCAGGTCCGCGTCCCCGAGCTCTAAGGTCGTGCTCACCGGCGTCAGCGAGGAGGCGGCTAGGGTGCTGCTGAGGTACGCGCCAGGCCTCAGCATGGCGCGCAGCACCAGAGACGATGGCGCGCTGAGGTGGATGTGCGTGCTCAGTGACGGCAGCAGGCGCGAGGTCGCCCTCGAGACCCTCCCCATCGGTCTCAGGGAGCCCCAGGTGCCTGAGCGCACGCTCGAGCCAGCGGTCAGGGCTAAGGTCCCGCTACTCGAGAGAGTGTTCGGCCCCGAGGCAGAGATGGCCTACAGGACGCTAGCGTTCCTGAGGGAGGGGGCCACCACCAGGGACGGGCTGGTCTCCTACCTGACCTACGCCTTCTCGGTCAAGACGAGCCACGCTCTCAGGGTCATCACGAAGCTCATGGCCTACGGCTTCATCGAAGAGGTCGTCGGGAGGGACACGAAGTACTGGATAAGGCTGACGGTCAGGGGCTACGGGGCGCTAGAGGAGTACGAGGCCCTCAAGGGCTTTGAGGGCGGGGGTGAGGGAGGTTGAGGGGCGTGAGGTGGTTCAAGGACGGGAGGGGCTTCAGCTGGGTGGTCACGCTGACCGGCTCAGGGGTGATAAAGGCCTCGCTTAAGGTGGTCAGCACGAGGAGGGGGCTGAGGGTGGTGAGGAGTATATACTTGGTACCCAAGAGGGGCAGTGATGAGTGCGCCCGCGAGCTGTTCGTCGAGTACTACGACCTGCCGTCCTTCATGGAGATACTCAACAGCGCCATGAGTCTGGTCAGCCAGCACAGCTCGGAGGTCGAGCCACTGCAGCAGGCCTTGGCGAGCCTCTCCAGAGCCGTCGAGACCCTTGAGAGCGCCAGGAGGGTGCTAGAGGAGGTGGTGAGCGGTGCCAGAGGTTGACCTCAAGGACCTTGAGGAGCTGCCCGGAGTCGGCAGAGTGACGGCTCAGAAGCTCAGGAGCGCCGGCATATTCAGCATAAGGCAGCTAGCACTCCACACGGCTGACGAGCTGGCTGAGATGGTGGATATGGAGCCCACTAGGCTCGCCAACATACTTAGGCACGCCAGGAGGCTTGTCGGATTCCGGGTCTACGATGGCAAGAGCTATAGGAGCATGAGGGACTCCCTGCCAAGGCTAACGACTGGGGTCAAGTCGCTCGACGACCTGCTTGGCGGGGGCCTGGAGCCCAGGGCCATATACGAGTTCGCTGGTGAGTTCGGCGCCGGCAAGACGCAGCTCTGCCACCAGATAGCCGTGACGGCTCAGCTCTCGCCTGACAGGGGAGGGGTCAGCGGCAGGGTCTTCTACCTCGACACGGAGGGCACCTTCAGCCCTGAGCGCATCGAGAGCATAGCCAAGAGGTTCGAGGTCGACCCAGAGCTAGCGCTCGAGAACATCCTGAGCGTCGAGGCGATAAACGTCGACCACCAGATAGAGTGCCTCAGGACAGACGTGATAGAGGCCATCGAGGAGCAGAACGTCAAGGTGATCGTCGTCGACTCTCTGATAAGCCACTTCAGGGCTGAGTACGCTGGCCGCGACCAGCTAGCGCTGAGGCAGCAGAGGCTGAATTACTTCATCGACTGGCTCCTGAGGATAGCCAGGGTCTACAACGTCTACATAGTGGTCACGAACCAGGTGCTCGAAGTCCCCGTCGCGTGGAGGGCGGAGCACAAGGTGCCAGCTGGGGGCAATATAGTGGCCCACGGCACGACCCACAGGTTCATGCTCGAGGTCAAGGACAGGACGAGGCGCCGCGTCAAGGTCATAGACTCGCCCAAGCTCCCCTACGGCGCTGAGACGTTCTTCGAGATATTCGAGGGGGGTGTCAGAGACGTTGCGTGAGCTGGAGAAGTCCGTGGAGCTGCTAAGGTCGATGTTCCCAGGCAAGAGTGACTCCTGGGTGAGGAGGTGCGTGAGGAGGCTCGGCACGGTGCGCAGGATTAACAGGAACGTCTGGTTCCTCAGGTGCGTCCCAGAGCTCGGCGACAGGAGGGCCTACTACCTCGTGAGGTTCAACAGAGAGACTGGGCGCTATGAGTGCTCCTGCTATGACAGCCTGTCCCCCTGGGGCGACAGGAGGAGGAAGGAGATCTGCACTCACGTGGGGGCGGTCATCCTCTCCAGGCTAGTTAAGCAGGCGCGTGTCGAGGTGGCGGCTGGTGGGTGTCGCCGTGCTCGCCGGTAGCAAGCGTGACCTAGCTGAGCGCGGCCGAGAGCTTCTCAAGAGAGGGGGGGCCGTGCTGCTCGTCTGCGGCGAGGGGCTCGGGCTTGAGTGCCCGCGGGAGCTGAGGACCGAGAGCCTGTGGGAGGTGCCGAGGGCGCTCGCTAGCGTCGAGGGCGCTAGCGTGCTCGTGGCTGACTTATTTGATGAGGTCAGACACGTGAGGGCTAGCTACGGCGGCCTACTGGTGAGGAGGGCGCTCGACAGGGTCATGCGCGCGCTACGCGCGTTCAGCGAGGCGAGGGGGGTGGAGGTGTACGTGCTGCTCCCGGCCACCGCGGCACCAGCTAGCTCTAGCCGCGGCCCAGAGGCCTCAAGAGATAGGTTATTATAGGTTTTTTCTCAGCCCCCTCTCGTGTGCGGTGGGAGCTTGAGGGAGACCCTTAGGGACGAGAGAGTGGCTCAGGTTCTCAGCGACGACGCCAAGATTGAGATTCTTAGGCTTTTAGACGAGAAGGGGCCCATGACGATAAGCGAAGTCTCTAAGGCGCTGGGCAAGCACAGGTCGTCGGTCTACAGGCACCTCGTGGCCTTGGAGAACGCCGAGCTAGTCACGAGGGAGGCAGGGCGGGGGGCCCACGTCTTCGCCGTAAGTGGGCTCGGCAGAGAGGCACTGCAGCTGCTCTCCAGGGGATCCCCGGAGATACTCCTGGAGGTCAGGAGGAGGAGGCTGAGTAGGAGGCTAAGGGCGAGGAGAGTGCTAGTAGCGCTCGCTTACGCGCCCGCTGCCGCCTTCGCCGCCATAGGCGTCAAGGGCGCCGCTTACACGGGCAGTGTGCACGCGCTGTCGAGAATCCTGTGGCTGACGATATTCGTGGGCCTAGCCGCGCTCTGGATAGTGGCTGTCAGAAGGGCGCTGAGGAAGGGAGGGGGCTAGGGCTCAGATCAAAAAGCTCAGCGTGAAGCTCAGGTAGATTATTATGAAGGCGATGAAGAAGGCCCTCTCTAAGCTTATGCCGCCGAACACTGAGATAGAGGCCGTCAGGAAGCCCACGGTGACCATCTGGAGCAACCTCAGCAGCAAGTTTGAGAGCAGGACCAGGGCTCCGGTGAGAAGGTTCTGCGATGTGAGCAGGTAATACACGTAGGGGTACGTTAGGACGGGTGCCATCGCTATCATTATGGCGCTGACCAGCTCGATCCTCTCGAGCCTCGCGCCGAAGAGCTTCGCCAATACCATGCTTATGGCGGTTATGGCGAGCCAGCTTGCCAGGAGCTTGGTGATGAGCCACAGGGGGCGCGGCATCCACAGGGCCCCTGAGGGGCAGGGCTCGAAGTCGAGGAGCGTCATGTCGAGGCCTGACACTATGAGGCCTAGCGCGCCCGCGGCGAGGGTGGCGAGGCCCAGCGCGGTCGTCAGCGGGGCGTTCCTGTACATCCTCGAGAAGGCGTCGACCGGGGTCACGAACCTGCCGATGTACTTGCTGTAAATCCTCACCAGGCAGTGCGGCTCCCTGTACATCTCCTCTATCCTCTTAATCTCCTTAGAAATGATCTCGTACACCCTCCTCCCCCTCTCGCTCAGCGTGTACTTCCTGTTCGGCTTCTGGACCACCAGCCCCCTCAGGTTGTCCAAGTTGTAGTACAGCGTCCCCACGCTCATACTCAGGTGTCTCCTTAGCTCCGTGAAGCCAGCCTCACCCACCTCGCCCAAGAACAGTATTATCCTCCTCCTGTGCGGATTGCCGAGTATGTTGTAGAGGTCGTCAAGCTCTGACGCGCTGGAGCCCTGAGGAGGCGAATCGCCCTTTCTCTCTTTCATGAGGAATCCCAAAATGACCCTAGCTTTGTTGTATGCTATTGGCCTTAGGCTTTAAAATCTTTAGCTCGCACCCCATAACGGCTGCAGAGGATGATACTGGGCGTCGTGAGCCCCAGGCTGGACGAGGAGAGGCTGTCACAGTTCGTCGACCTGGTGGCTGGCGAGGACCTCGTGGTAGAGCTGAACCTGAGCGACAGGCGCCAGTTCATCGAGGCGAGCCCAGTGAGCTTAGTTGAGTTCTCCGACTACCTGGATGAGCTAAGCGTGGGGCTGCTCAGGATACCGCCTCTAGACTTGGGGCTTGTGGATGAGTTGGATAGGGCCATCATGGTGGCGGACGACCTCGGCGCTAGGGCCATAGTGGTGCCCTACGACCCCGAGTCTGAGGAGCTAGCTCGCCTCGCCGTCGACAGCACCTACGACGCGCTCCTCGAGTACGACGAGACGCTGTGCTTCGAGCCCCGCAAAGCGGTGCGCGGCCTGGTCGACCACGTTAGGGCCCTCATGGAGGCTCTCGAGGACGAGTACAGCCCCCTGCCAGTGATGCTCAGCTACGACGTCTGGTCGCTTGAGGGCTCGCTAGCTGATCTGCTCGACCTGATGGAGTACGTCGGCGTGATACACGCCTGCGCCGTCTCGGCTGAGGGGAGGAGACCCATATTCTCGCAGCCCTCCCAGCTCAACCCGTACGAGCTGCTGGACCTCCTAGTCGAGGTCAACTACGTCGGCTATTTCGTGCTGCACTACGACGAAAAGTTCATGGACGCCTACGTTGGCGACGCCAATAGAGTGAAGGAGTACGTACTCAGCCGGTTCGAGAGGGGATGAAGTCGCGCCCCCTAGACTCAGCCTCCTTCATGAGCTGGTAGACGGTCTTCGGCCTCGACTTGACCATGACCCAGCCCACCCACGTCGCGAAGAAGACGGCGAAGGCCACTATCACGGCCACCGGGACGGCGATGATCCACCATGTCCACCAGTAGGCGCTGTCGTGCCCCATGATCTCGTACTTGAGCCACAGGACTAGGGATGCGAAGTACGCGGCCCCGAAGGCCAGGGAGGCCGCCATTATAACATAGCCCCAGGCACTGCCCCTCATGGCGGTCACCACTTGAACGGGGGCGCCGCGGCGCTAACTCTTAAATCTCACTGCTTCTTATAAGCCTTTAATGCTCAGAGCACTCCTGAGGCTTCTGGGCGTTTACAAGCTCTACGAGAGGTGGCTCTGGAGGCAGATAAGGGGGGGCGCAATGCCCTCTCACATCGCTGTGATCTTGGACGGGAACAGGAGGTGGGCTAGGAGGAGGGGCTACCCCCCGTGGTTCGGCCACAGGAGGGGGGCCGAGAAGGTTAGGGAGTTCCTAAGGTGGTGCCTGGACCTCGGCATCGAGACCGTGACCCTCTACGTCCTGTCGACCGAGAACCTGAGGAGAGACCCCCGCGAGCTCAGCGAGCTGCTAAAGATAATCGAGAGCTATCTCAAGGATGCCCTCGAGGACGACATCTTCGACCGCTATCAGGTCAGGTTCAAGGCCATAGGCTGCCTCGACCTGCTGCCCGCGAAGATCAGGGAGTTAATAGGCAAGCTCGAGGAGAGGACGGCCAAGTACGACAAGCACTTCCTCAACGTGGCCATAGCGTACGGGGGGCGGGCCGAGATAGTCGATGCCGTGAGGAGGATAGTCGCCGACGTCCAGAGGGGGGTTCTGTCCCCCGACAACATAGACGAGCGCGTCTTCGAGAGGTACCTCTTCACAGCTCACCTCCCGAACCCCTCCCCAGACCTGATAATAAGGACGAGCGGCGAGGAGAGGCTCAGCAACTTCCTCCTGTGGCAGTCAGCGTACTCTGAGCTATGCTTCCTCGAGGTCTACTGGCCCGAGTTCAGGAGGATCGACCTCTGGAGGGCGATAAGGACGTACCAGATGAGGAGCAGGAGGTTCGGCCTTTAGTGCAACGCTTATCTACCGTGCTTCTCGTTATAGACAGGGGTGGTCGCGTGAAGAGGGCAGTCCTCATGGTCATCGACGGCGCTGCTGACAGGGCCCTCAGGACGCTGGGCGGCAGGACGCCCCTCGAGGTCGCCCACAAGCCCAACATAGACAGGCTAGCCGCTGAGGGAGTCACAGGTATCATGGACCCGGTTGCGCCGGGGGTAAGCGTGGGAAGCGACACAGCACACTTGGCCTTACTCGGTTACGACCCCTACGAGACCTACACCGGCAGAGGCGCCTTCGAGGCCCTGGGGGCGGGGCTGGATCTAGAGCCAGGCGACGTGGCCTTCAGGTGCAACTTCGCCACCGTCGACGACAAGATGGTCATCCTCGACAGGAGGGCTGGCAGGTACATTGAGGGGGCCGATGAGTTAGAGGAGGCGGTGAACTCCATCGAGCTCAGGGAGCACCCGGACGTCGAAGTCATCTTCAAGCACACCGTGGAGCATAGGGGGGTCCTCGTGCTAAGGGGAGAGGGGCTGTCGAGGCACGTCAGCGACACAGACCCCCACAGGGTCGGCGAGAGAGTCCTGGAGTGCAGGCCCCTGGAGGACACGCCTGAGGCCAGGAAGACTGCTGAGGCCGTCAACGAGTTTGTGAGGCTGGCTCACGAAGTGCTGAGGGACCACCCGGTGAACAGGGAGAGGAGGGAGGAGGGGCTGCCGCCAGCCAACATCATACTGCTGAGGGGGGCTGGCTCGCTGCCCAGGATACAGTCGCTGAGCGAGAGGTACGGGATCAGGAGCGCTTGCATCGCTGGGATAGCCCTCATAAAAGGGGTAGCGCGAGCCGTCGGGATGGACGTCATCGACGTACCTGGCGCGACTGGCGGCCTCAACACGGACGTCATGGCGAAGGCCAAGTACGCCATCAAGGCGCTGGAGGAGTACGACCTGGTCTTCGTGCACATAAAGGGCACCGACGCCGCGTCCCACGATGGCAACGTCTGGGCCAAGGTGAGGATGATAGAGAGGGTGGACTCAGCGGTCGGGTACATCGTGGAACGGGTGGACCAGGAGAACACTTACGTCGCCATAACCGCCGACCACGCCACGCTAACCGAGGGCACTAGGGACCACTCGGGCGACTTCGTGCCAGTGCTTGTGTGGGGGGCGGACGTGATACCGGACGACGTTGCCTGCTTCTGCGAGAGAGCGTGCATGAGGGGGGGCCTGGGCAGAATCAGGGGGCTGGACCTGATGAGCATACTGATGAACTATCTCGACAGGGTGGAGAAGTTTGGCGAGTAACGCCTCGGGAACCTCGTGGTCGTCCCTGCACCTGCTGAAGTTCAGCAGCCCCGACGAGCTCCTAAGCTACATGAATGACAAGGTGAGGGAGCTGGAGGCCGCCCTAGAGGCCGCTAGGGCTGAGCTCGGCAGAGTCAGGACCGAGGCGGAGAGGCTAATGGAGGTGGAGCGGGTGCTCAGTGAGGTCCTGGGAGTCAAGCCCTCGGAGATCCGCGAGATCGACGTCCGTGGGGTGAGGGTGGTCATGGACGCTAAGGCGACTGACGAGGTCGCGGTCTACGAGGAGGTGGTGGCCTCGCTCCAGGAGACCCTGGACGTGCTCAAGAGGGTTAGGGACGAGGTCGTGACCCCGCTCGTCAGCAGGCTGAGGGGGCTCAAGGGCGTGAGGTTCGTGGTGGAGGTCGCCGGCGTCATTCCGACGAAGATATTAATAAAGTTCGAGGGGCAGTAGGGGTGGAGAGCTGGGCGCTAGCGAGACGCGAGAGCTAGAGAGCGGGGTGCTCAACCTGGGGGCCAAGCGAGGCTGGGCCGCGGTCTCACTCAAGAAGCTCACGTCGCTGCTGATATTCGCCATCCTACTACTCTCTGTGTTTGCCTACATCATCCTGTACAAGCCGTAACGATTAAATAGCCTGGCGCTCTGTGTAACGAGGGTGCCCCCGAATGGGCGGCAAGAAGAAGCCCACGATAAGCCAGCTTGAGAAGAGGATGAAGGTCCTGAGCAAGAGGCAGGAGGGGCGTAGGAGGCGCGAGAAGGCCGCTAGGGAAGCTAAGCTCGACCTAAAGCTACCAACGCTCGACGTCCCCGTCGACACCATAGCCAGGGAGGTGGTCAAGATGAGGTGCATAACGCCGTACGCCGTGGCGACAAAGTACAACATAAAGATAAGCTTGGCCAAGAAGGTCCTGAGAGAGCTGGCCCAGAGAAATATTATAAGGCTGGTGGACAGGAACAGGCGTGTCGAGATATACGTGCCCGCCGCTGCCTAAGCCCCGAATATGACCTCGGACAAGCTCTTCTCTCTAGACGCCTTGGGCAGCTTCTCTGTCGCGTTTATGACTCCGAGGGAGGACCTCGTGGCGTAGCCAAGCTCCAGCAAGCGCTCGATGACGCGCTCTGGGTTCTTGACGCCCATGGCCTTCAGGTCGAGCGCTAACCTCAGCTCGCCCACGCTCCAGTAGTCGTTCAGATAGGCTATGGCCTTCTCCAGGTCCTCGTCGATTGGCTGGGGCGGCGCCTCAGCCTCGGGCCCCTCCTTGGGTGGTGCCTCAGGCTCGCGGCTCTCAGGCCTAGGAGGATGCTCAGGAGCGGACGGCCATGGGAGCTCCTCCGAGACCTCCTCGATGGCCTCTGAGGGCTGCTCGGCCTCGACCTCCTCGCCGGGGCCCCCAAGAAAGTCCACTATCGACCTAGTCCTCGCTGGGGCCCTCCTGCGCAGCTTGCGCGGCCTCGCCGCCTCTCTCGCCAGCCTCGCATAGGACTTGGAGGGCAGGCTGACCTCCTTCGGCAGCTCAACGGAGAGCTGGGAGCCTATGTTTATCGGCTCTCTCTCGCTCGAGGCCCTCAGGACGCCCCTGCTCACCATGTCCTCTATCAGTGCGTCAAGGATCAGCAGGCTGAGGTCCTGCTCCTCCGACCACTTCAGCAGCTCCTTCAGTGACAGCCTCCCCCCTCGAATGGCCACATATGCCCTTAGCCTCTCCGCGAGCTCCCTCAGGTCCTCAGACACGGCTGCCCACCTCCGGGCTCGGTATCAGGTGAGACCCGTCGCACGTCTCACCAGTGTTCAGGTCGGTGAAGCCCTCCCTGCAGACCGCAAAGGTCAACCCCTCCTCGCTCACCACATCGGCCAGCGCCTTCAGCATCTCGCGCCTCAGGGGCCTGGGCAGGTACCGGTAGCCCCCCATTGCCTCGCCCTCCTCCACGTAGAGCTCCCTCAGCTTGCCTGCCAACTCTGGGAAAGCAGTGGCCAGCCTCCCGAGGCTGTCCCACCTAGCCTTGTAGGTGGAGGAGACCACGTGCCTGACCCCTGCCCTCGCCAGCTCCCTCACCAGCCCCCTCAGCGAGACCTCGTCGTCGTTGAGGCCTGGGATCAGGGGGTCTACCCTCGCCGAGCAGGGGACCCCGCTCTCGCTCAGGGCTCTGAGGGCCTTGAGCCTCTCGCTGGGCGGCGAGGCGCGCGGCTCGAGCCTCCTCGCCAGAGCATCGTCCAGCGTGGTGACAGTCATGGACACCGAGGCTGGCCCCCTCCTGATGATGTCCAAGTCGCGCAGGACAAGCGCGGACTTGGTCACCAGCAGCACCCTGATCCCGCTTGACATTAGGAGCCTGAGGGCCTCCCTGGTGAGGCCCAGCTCAGCCTCGGGCGGCGTGTAAGGGTCTGAGCTGTTGGACATGGACACGTATATGCTCCGGTTTAACTCCCTGACGTCCTTAGCGAGTTTGGCGATCAGGCCCTCCTTTGGCCTCGGGCTGAAGGGCCGCCTAATGTAGGAGGTGATGTAGCAGTACATGCACATGTGGCCGCAGCCCGTGTAAGGGTTGAGGGAGTACTTCGGGGGACAGGTGCAGAGGGGGTTCGCCCAGGGATCGAAGGGCCTCACTACGCGCATCCTCAAAGCTTTATAGTGCGGGCTGTATTTATGGTTTGGGGGGTGCCGTGGGGAGAGCCAAGGAGAGCGGAGGCAGGCTGCCACCCGAGCACAAGCACTGCCCGATCTGCGGCAGGGTGATACCCCCAGACCTGGAGTACTGCAGCACCAAGTGCGAGTCCATAGCCCTCAGGCGCAAGAGGGAGGAGGAGTTCGCCCGCAAGCTTATGATAATCCTGATGGCAGCCTTCGTGCTGATAGTGCTAGCCATGAGCTTCCTCAGGGGCTGACGGCTGCCCCCCCTTCCGAGCGGGTAGGATGAACCCTATCAGCGCCCTCTTCGACAGCATCTGGAGGTAAAGGAGGAGCGAGGCCTCAGCCTCCCTTCTGTGCAGCTTGTACTCCCTCATGAGCTCCCTTATGATGTCCTCGACCGTGTGCTCGCCGTCGCAGAGGTCCCACACGAAGCTGCCGACCTTGTCCAGCAGTATCTTCTTCCT